>Ga0268276_1000125_pt1 | contig 90308 bp, 79 predicted proteins | sample saktaG_4_FD_190145 | JGI IMG/M metagenome (GOLD analysis project Ga0268276, IMG submission 190145) | Saline water microbial communities from Sakinaw Lake, British Columbia, Canada - sak_2010_1_5_45m | ecosystem: Environmental > Aquatic > Non-marine Saline and Alkaline > Saline ... | reverse complement strand
TTTCGTTTTCTTTTAGTGATTTTCCAATCACGCCGACTGTTAAGAGTTGTGTCATATTGCTGATTTCCATTTTTTTGATTTACAGATCCATAATATTTTTTTTATGTTGTTAACGGTTGTGTATATCCATTGTTCTTATACTGCCAAATTGGGAGAATAACAACAATTATTTATATATTTCTTTTATCACCATTTTCCATCCTTACACATAACATATGCATGAGCGACAAGGATAACTGCTGATAGACAGCTCTCCCTGTCGTATAAAATTCCGGATGGACCTTGTGTATATCATTGTTAATCCGATTTTAAGTATAAGATTGGCATAAGTCAAACGGAATCTTCAGTTCTGTCAGGAGTTGACTCCTGACGATTGAAATTAGCCTTGCGAAGGTTTCCCGCCGTTGGCGGGACAAGTTCTACCTTCGCAAAGTTTGTCGCTGTGTTACTGAAGGTAATACGATATACCGAAATTAAATGACAACGTCGAAGACTTCACGTCAGAACCTGAGGCATCGAATGACATTGCTCAGCTGTAAGGTGGTGTAAGATTGCTGATAGTTAGTTCAGAGGCTATATAATCCCATTAAGCAGACAGATAAAATCCGACGGATTGCAGCTGGATATTTGGACCGACGGTAAACACTTTCATTTTCTTAAATATGGTTTCTCCCGTCTTGATAAGCTTCCGAATATCCTTTATATATTTTTCAATATTGGATGTTATAATTATTTCCCTTCCACGATTTTTATTTCTTCCCAGGTTAAATCATAAAGTTGATAAACGATTTCATTAATTCTGTTTTCGCAATAATCAATCTTGCTTTCAAGTTGCGAAATTTTTGTTTGCAGTTTTGTTTCTGCTTTTTCTTCGTTGAGTTGTAAAAGTTGGTCAACAAGTTTTACAATTTCATCGTGTTGTTCAACCTCTGTTTTGTTCTTGAAATCAATAAGTTTAATTGGAAAGGGTTTAAGGTATTCAGTTTTAAAAGTAAAATATCCTCCTCTTAAAACATATCCAGTTGAACTTAGGAAATACCAAAGCACTGGAGAATTCAATAATCCTAAAAAATATTTCTCATTTTCCTTTATGCCTTCTTTGAAAACAAAACTGTAAACTTTTGTAGTGTGATAACAAGAACCTTTAATGTCAATAGTAAGTTGTGGTTTGATCGCAATTTCAGGAGTGCTAATTTTCACTGTGTCAAACTCTACTAAATTTTTCGGATAGATATAAGCATAAAAATTATCACCTTTCATTTTATCATGTTCTCTGCCTTCAAGTTCTTTTTTATTTCTTAAAATATAGTCCCAACCAAGTGGAAAAATATTTTTAATAAACTCACGATTCATTAGCTGTGATGTTCCATTTGAAATCTGATAAGGGAATATCACAACATTTCTTGGCACAAGCGGTTCATACCTTTTTACATCTTTCCCCATTAAGAAAGGTTTTACCAGTCCTTTTTCAATTTCAATTTCCTTGTCTAAAGATTTTGAATATGCAATAATGGTTTTTGATTTTTCTTTTCTTATTTCAAGAACATAAATTCTATCAGCACTTGTTTGAAGTCCAACAAATATTTTTCTGGTTATATCTGCTAAGGTCTTTTCTTGTTTGAAAAGTTTATCAAACAAGGATTGCTTTGCAGAAGAAACAAAATTCCATTTTGTGTTTAGTTGCGGTTGTGCAGATGAAAAGGTTTCTGCATTAGAATTATCAATTTTAAAAGCCTTTAAATCATTTACAGTTGAGATTTTTATCTCCTCTTGTTTTTTCTTACTAAGAAATAATAAGCAAGTATAAGTAGTTGCATCAGCGAATACTTGTTGTGAGCCAAAATTTACGACTTCAACAAGTGCTTTTTCTTTTACAATTAAATTTCTAAGTCCTTCGCCAAAGTCGGCATGAAAAAATTTATGAGGTTGTATAAAACCGAGCATTCCTTTTTCATTAAGAAGATCAAATCCTCTTTCATCAAACAAAACATACAAATCAAAATTTCCCGCTTTTGCTGATAGATAATTCTGCTTGTAATAATTAACATTATATGGTTGTGTTTCCTGTAATCCCTGCATCCTTAAATAAGGCGGATTTCCAATAACTACATCAAAACCTTCTTGCTTAAAAACTTCAGGAAAACCTTTCTGCCAACTGAACGGCTTTACTTTTTTATCTTCACCAAAATCCAATTGACTATCATAATAATCGGTATCAATTAAACTGTTTCCGTCTTTTATATTTTCATCAAGTGTCGGCAAAACCCGTTCGTGAAACATGGATAACTGATGAGCAATAGAAGCCGAAGTTTCGCCTTCCATACATTTCAAAAGCAAACTCAACTTGGTCACTTCAACTGCATTCACATCGATGTCGACTCCGAAAATATTATTGAGCAAAATTCTTTTCTTCTCGGCTGTTGTTAGGTTTCCTTCGGGTGTCAAAGGATTATCCTTTTTTCCTTTGCCTGGTTTGTCCCGACCTGTCGGGAAATAATAATCCTTGTGAAAGTCGAGCAAATACTGATAAGCCCCAATTAAAAAACTGCCGCTTCCGCAGGCCGGGTCAACTATTTTTATTTTGCTTATTTCTTTCGGTGTCTTCCCGTCAATGAGTTTACCGACTGTGTTTTTTACGATGTATTCAACAATGTATTGAGGCGTGTAATATACTCCTCCCGCTTTTCTTACTTCGGGTTTCTCCTCAATTTTTGCGTGATGCGCAGGCGTAATCCGGATTACTTTTCCGAGAAACTGCTCATAAGCGCTCCCTAAAATTTCAACTGATAAAACCGAAAATTCATAAGGACTTTCGGGGTAATACAATTCGGTAACAATGGTCTTTATTACCTTGTTGTCAACCTTTAAGTTTTTACTTATCCGGTCTTTCTTAAAATTAAATAATCCTGAATTATATTTGTCATCGGCTTCTTTGAAAATGCCGAAAAGGTTTTGATAATAGTCGCCTTGCATTAAAGCAATTTTTAAGTTTCCATAAGGTTCTACACCTCGGTCTTCGGCAATACGCAGGAAAATAATTCTGTCAATGGTTTGTTGAACGGCAAAATTTATTTCGTCTTCGTCAAGGTCTTTGTTATTCCAACTTATAGAAGTTGCAAGATAAGTTCGCCAACTGTCAAGCGATTGCAAAAATTCTTTGTCAACCGTTGCAGTTCCTTTTTTATTGGCCGTGCCTTGAATAAATTTGTCAAAACTGCCTTTTAAAACACGTTCTTTTGAAAACGTGTCCCAAATAAAATCGAACTCTTTTAAATAGTCTTTGTAGGTGATGTATTTTATACGTGCTACTGATGCTTTGTCGGTGGGGATTGGTTTTTTCGTGCAGTCGTAAATTGCAAATTCTTCGAAGTCGGTAATTATGCTGATGGCAAGTTTTGCGCTCCAGCCGTATCTGCGGACTTGATAAGCCGGTAAAATATCGTCTTTAATTGCAATACTTGGTTTTTTCGCTTCAACAAAGAAAAGTCGTTTGCCTCCAACCAGTCGGAAAGAATAGTCCGGCGCTTTGGTTGCACTTCCAATTTTAACTTTGTCCTCGTGAATTACTTCTCTGTATGCTTCTGCATAACCTTCCTCGTTGTCAATGTCCCAACCCAACGCTTTGAAAAACGGGTCTATGAAGTCCCTGCGCGTAAGTGTCTCGTTATAATCCGCTTTTTTGTAAGAGTCGAATTGCTCGCCAAAGCGTTCAACCAGTTCTGAAATTTTATTATATGCTGCTTCTTTACTTATCATTTTCTTATTGTCAAAAGAATTTTGTTAAAATACGGTTTTAAAATGCGAATCCGTCTAAAAGCGGGTGGAAAAATTGGCTTCCCGAAATGAATTCGGGACAGGCTTTTTGGTTTTGCCTTTGTGTCGGCTTGTGGGTTGGGCAAAAAGTCACCCGAAAGTTTGGGTTAAGTTGTCCGGATTGTATGATTGTCAACTGTGTCAATTTTGTTGTGTGGTTGTCTTTTTACGCTTGCAGGTAACGTTTGTGTATATCATTGTTAATCCGATTTTAAGCATAAGATTGGCATAAGTCAAACGGAATCTTCAGTTCTGTCAGGAGATGGCTCCTGACGGTTTAAAATAGCCTTGCGAAGGTTTCCCGCCGTTGGCGGGACAAGTTCTACCTTCGCAAAGTTTGTCGCCGTGTTACTGAAGGTAATACGATATACCGAAATTAAATGACAACGTCGAAGACTTCACGTTAGAACCTAACGCACCGAATGACATTGTTCAGCTGTATGGTGGTTCAAGATTCCTGAGGTTTAGTTCGGTGTCCAGATAATCCCATTGAGTAGATAAATAAAATCTAAAAGATTGAATCTGAATATTTGAACCGAGGGTAAAGGTATGAGAATACTTCGATTTCTTCTTAAAAGTATAGAATAAATACTCGACAGAACTACCTGGAGATTCGGGCATCATGGTTCCCTGGTAAGCCAGAAATACCGGGATTGAAAGTGTCTTGATTTGCATAATCCGTTCCAGGGTAATCGACAATTGATGAGATTCATTGTAGCGACTAACGACTTTACCGAAATATTCATTGTCGGTCTGGTCGCTCATCGTGATTTGGTTTTGATAGCGATAGCCGGCGCCAAAGCTCAATCGTGGATTAATCCGATAAGCAACACCGATTCGGGCGCCGCCATTGAATTTTTGTTCAATAGTGTGTGAAATGTCATCCAGCCAATTCCATGTATATGTCCTGGAAGATACCATCAATGTGAAGGGCGAATAAAGTGTGAGTCCAATCCTGAGGTCTTTTAACTGATATAACATTCCTAATGTGACATGCGTGCCGGAGTAGTTAAATTTTCCAGAGCCAACAGCATTAAAATACCGGGTGCTGTCTTGCCATGTCCAGTTACCCAGCCATTTCGTAACACTAAGCCCCAGGTGGAAATTATTAAAAAGACAACGGCTGATTCCCAGGGATGAATTCCAAACATTACCGGTCATTCTATGATAAAATTGTATTTGCTTCGCTTTTTCAAGGGCGTCATAGTGATCAAATTCCGGGGCGGGAATATAATTCACCGAAAGGGTAAAAATGAAAGGCTGCCGAAAAGATCCAACCGGCAATAATCCGGTGATACCGCCGGGATAGAATTGAGTTTTTTTACTGGAAACGGATGTACCGTCTTCTTTGAAGCTTATATTATCTTTTTTTAAAACCTGACGGAAAACAGCGGACACCCGTGGAGTTGTAAAATTGCTTAATCCGGCAGGATTAATCTGAATTCCCGAGAAAATATCCGGAATGGCGGCGTTAAATCCACCGCTTGTCAGCAATTGACGATTGGGATTATCATAGGGGAATACGATTCCGTGATATGCGGATAACTGGGCAAGCGATTCATTAGATCCAATAAGAAATACCATAACCAAAGCAAATAATCTACAGGGTATTTTACTATTCATGGCAGCTCCGATTTCTATCTACAATTTTGGGTAGGAAATGAGATGAGCGATCACGTGAACATGGCCACTCGACTGTCCAATTTATAAAAATACCTCTCAAAAACTCCTCAAACTCTAAAGTCATGCAACGGCTCATGTGGTTCTATCCGATGTTGTGATAAATAACATTAATTCCAGAGTCAACCAACGTATTTATTATTTCTGAATCATTTATTTTATCTTTGCCATCATCATGTGCCAAAATATGGAACTCAATATTCCTATAAACATAAAGAGTAATATCAATAGGATATGTATCCATAAAATTAGCCCAATATTCCCCTTTATATTTACGAGTTCCATTTACAACCAGTACAAAAAAGCAATTATTATTTCCATATATTTCTTTCATTTCTGATTTAAATACTATTGAATGAGCTAATGATAATCCACTTTCCGATTGAAATATTTTATAGGTATCTATATCACAAATTGATGTGACAGGTTCATCGGGTAAATCTATATCTCCTATTTCTGTACTCTCAAATTCCGAGAGACTAAATTCCGAATCATGGATTAGATATATATCAAATGTTCCATGTTCTGTCTTGTCATTATCTTGAGAACATTGAAAAACACAAAACAGATATATTATGATGAAAACAAGATCAGTATATTTAATAAAGATTCTTTTTTTCACATTGTCCCTCTATTAATATTTTCATATTTATAGTGATAATGAACTCTGAATTATCGCCTTTTCTGTTAAATCCTAACATATACATGAGCGCTCCGGATAAATGCCTATAGACAGCTTTTCCCGTCGTATAAGGTTCCAGATGGTTATTGTGTATATCATTGTTAATCCGATTTTAAGCATAAGATTGGCATAAGTCAAACGGAATTTTATTTATCAGGACTGGCGTTGCCCATATTAACCAGAACTTTCCAGCTGCCGGCGGGCTGTTTTTTCCAGACGTTTAAATATTTACCATAGCGATATGTCGCAGCGCCGTCCGGATTTTGATAGTGCTGTAATAACTCATATAAAAGTTCTTTACGTAGGACCCCTTTTATGCGTGGCGGAATTATTACATAACCACCTATATCCCAATGTTTTATACCGCTTGTTGGGCGCTGTTACTAAAATTACAGACCTGCAATCCAGTCACGTATTTGCTCTTGTGCCTTAATTACTGTCAACTTACCATGAGGACCATCTTCGATACAGACAAATGTCTTTTTTGATGATGCCCAGTTATTATAAAGAAGATCACAGCCTTCCTTTTCAATAATACTGTCTTCCCTGCCATAAACAAGAAGCAACGGCTGTTCACAAGCTTTTGCCATTTCAGGCATTGAATCCATAAGCTTCTTTGATTCAAACATACAATACATACTAAAATATTTCACCAAAAGTGGATCATTATTACGCTCTTCTGATTCTTTACGCTCATCAGGATTTTTAATCAATTCTGGATTTCCAGCCATGTTTACAATTGGTGTATGCAGTGCAAAAATATAGTAGAATGCATATTTTATATACTCACCTACACCAGGGGTCATCCCTTCAGATGACTTGAGTTTTACTGGTGGATTAACAAGAATAATTCCAGAAAGGTTTTCCACTCGACTGGAAATTCCAATAGCCATTGCAGCAGACATGCTATGACCAAATAGAATACGGCTTCCGCTTTTCTTATCAGAATTAATTATTTTGATATAATCATCAAGTATTACTTTGAAGTCCTTCGTATCTCCACGCTTACCATCAGAATATCCAGTACCGCGTGGATGAATTACTACTATCCGATTTGTACCACCACTTAATGCATTGATTATATCCATTTCTCTGTTGTGGTTTATTCCTGTTATCCCAGATAGAATGTATACAGTTTTTGAGTATTCATTATTTGGTAAAAATGTATAGGTAAATATCTCAGTGCCGTCACTTAGGGTATAAAATTGACCGTCTGAACCTGAAGGCAAATCTAAGCGGTGACCGTTGTCCATACTTGAACACGAAAATATCGCCATACACGCAGCAAACATTAGAGTAACATCAATTCCTTTCATTTACTAACCTTTCATTTTCGTAATTGCGCCCAACGGAATCTGGCTATACGAAGTCCCGACGAAGTCGGGATCTGGGCGAAGCTTAGCGAAGCCTTTTATTCGCTGTTATTTGACCCGAAGGGCACGGTTGCGAACCAACTGCTGAGTTCCGAACCCCGTATTTTGATTATTACATTATTTTTGAGCATAACCAGTATATGCCACTTTTACATTTTTTCCAATTCTAAACCTAATATTTCCCTTTTTTATTCCACCAAACTCTATTCCTTTGGTCTCTGTGTTTTTCATACCATATTTGTAAATTAAATTGTATAGTTCCTCTGGTTTAATAAATTTATTCCAATTGTGAGTATCCAAATTCTCTATTTGCATCTTTGAAGTTTTAAATTGTTGTCGCATCTTTAATCTGAAAAACCTCTCCAGTATCCAGATCATAACAATTTTTGAAATAAGAGTTCTATTCTGTGTGAGATAAAGGAATTTCCCATTAATCTTTAATACTCTGGAAATTTCACTGATTACTTTTTCAAGATCAGAAACATGCTCAAGACAATCAACACATGCAACTATATCAAACATCTCAGAATAAAAAGGAAGATTTTCAGCGGAACAGACTTTATAATCAATGTTTAAATTATTTTTTAGAGCGTGATCCCTGGCGACATTGATAGAATTTTCGGAAATGTCTATTCCTGTAACATCTGCTCCTTTCTTGGCAAATTCTTCTGATAAGAGACCTCCCCCGCATCCGATGTCTAAAACTTTTAAAGCTTTAAAGTTGCCTATTATCCCGTTAAAATATATAAATCTAGTTTGATTCAAGTAGTAAAGCGAATTATCTGTGCTCCACCAGAAATCACCCATTAGATCATATAAACCTAAGTTATTTCCCATTTTCTGCCTCCATTGTTCTGTTGTTTTTATCATAATTAAATATATTCCCTTTTAAATAGCGGGGTTCGGAATTTCATATAACGTTTGTGTATGTTCATTGTTCTTACACCGCCAACTTGGTGGGATATAAACAATTGTTTATTTTCTACTATATTTATCATTTCGTTTTTCCACATCTAACATATACTTGAGCGACCCGGACAACTGCTTATAGGCAGTTCTTCATGCCGTATAAAATTCCAGATGGACATTGTGTAAAGCATTGTTAATCCGATTTTAAGCATAAGATTGGCATAAATCAAACGGAATATTATTTATCAGGACTGGCGTTGCCCATATCGACCAGAACTTTCCAGCTGCCGGCGGGTTGTTTTTTCCAGACGTTTAAATAGTTACCATAGCGATACGTCGCAGCGCCATCCGGATTTTCAGCCGTCACTGTATATTTTCCCCAGGTATAGCCGAGATCACCGGAGGAAGCAACCTCAGCATCCTGCGGTTCCCAGCTCAATGTATACTCATCATTGGCAAGCATTTGCTGATAAATGGTGTCACGTCCCGCAATCGGATGCTGGTTGGCCGACAGCATCAATGCATCGTGATCGAGATAGAGTTTGAACGCTTCGGCAGCGCCGATTTTTTCCGATGTCCGGGCGAAATCCCAGTCTGTCTGCAATAATTTTTCCTTTTCTGATTCTTTACTTTTCATGGAAATACAAGATATACAAATAAGACTTATTGCTATGAATTGAAATACGAACAGAATTTTCATTGGATTATTCTCCTAAGTATAGCTGTGCAGGCCGGAGAGAATAAAGCTGACGCCCCAGTAGGTAAATGCAATTGTCAGAAATGTAAAAAGTACAATCACGGCTTTTTTTTGTTTTGTTGTAGTATTCAGATGAAAGTAAAATGACAGGACGATGATATTGATTAATGCCCAGGTTTCCTTGGGGTCCCAGGCCCAATAATTTCCCCAGCTGACATAGGCCCAGATGCCGCCGGTGACCATTCCAATCGTTAAAAAGAAAAATGCGATTTTTACTTCGTTGTCCATCCGTTTAATAATTGCGTTGGATGCCCCGTTATTTTCTTTTTGAACAAGTAATAAGACAGCATAAACAGCCGCTACAAGCATCGCCATATAGCCTAAAAAATAGGACGGAACATGGATGTACATCCAGATACTGTTCAAGGCCGGCATCAATGGCTTAGGTGTTTTAAGCGATTCGGGCAGCATTAGCGCAATGAAGATAATGGCCATAACACTGACGGTAAGGATTTTCCGGAACTGTTTTCCAAGCTGCTCTTTCCAGAACACCATCCGTATTGCGACGAGAAAAGGGAGCAGGATAAAAGTCTCATACATATTGGTAAACGGTGGGTGTTGGGCAATAATTGAACGGGCCATCAGTCCGCCGAGGTGAATCAATACGGCAATTATTAACATAATGCCGGCCCAAAGATCGTTTTTCAATAGAAAAAGTCCAAGAGAAATTCCGTAAATAATAAGTGCGATTAGTAAAAATGTGGCTTCCAATTGCTACTCTCCAGTTTAGATATAAAAATATATGGAAATCATGGTTTGAGTACAAGTTGGTTTTACACAGAAAAACAGGCTTGATTTCTTGACATTTAATAAAAATCGGTGGATATTTGATAACTATGAAAAAATTAAACTGGAACTATCCCAAGACCCTTGCCGACGCCGAAATGCTGCTACGGCAAAAAAACGTACTAGCTCACGGAGGTGGCACAGGGTTATTATTACGAAATTTGTCCGGTGTTGATGGGCTGATTGAATTATCACAGTTGCCTTTAAATAACATCAAAAAAATGGACAATTTTTTTGAAATTGGCAGCATGTGCACATACGCGGACGTAGTTACGGAATTGAAAAAAACCGACCCGGAACATATTCTGGTGAAAAGCCTGCATCATTCCGCAAATACGCCACTGCGCAACCGGATCACCATTGGCGGCAGTATTGCCATGTTTCCACCCTGGTCGGACCTGATGGGTGCATTGATTGCACTGGATGCGAAAGTGAAGATGATCGGAAAAAACAACGGTGATTTTCCCGTTGAAGAGTACATCAACAATAAAATCCTTCGTCTTGAATCTTTGGTGACGTTAGTTAAATTTCAAAATTCCGATTGGCGGTCGGCGCATTACCGTGAGATTCGAACGAAGAGCGATATGCCGGTTTTTAATCACACCGTTTTGCTTCGGGTTGATGGTAATAAAATTTCCGAGAGTCGTATTGTTGTGGTAGGAATAACGTCGAAATATACCCGTCTTGCCGCAGTAGAGGATTATTTAAACGGCCGGAAAATTAATGAAATTAAATCCGCAGAAATTGAAAAGTTGGTAAGTCTGAAATTTGCCGGCAGCCGCTTTGATGATCCGGAATACAGTAGTATTAAAGCGGGCATTGAGTTAGGTCGCTTGATTCAGAAAATGGTGAGGTCGTAGCATGAACGGAGAGTTTACAGTAAACGGAAAAAAATGCCAGTGTACCTTTAATTCCGACGAGCGATTGTTGTTCACACTGCGAAATCATGGATTTTCGGAAGTTAAAAATGGCTGTCTTGAAGGTGAATGCGGCGCCTGTCTCGTTCTGCTCGATGATAAACCGGTGAACTCCTGCCAGGTATTTACGGCTTCCGCGCTCGGAGTAGATATAAAGACCGTCAAGGGAATCGGAACCTTACATGAGCCTCATATTATTCAAGAAGCCTTTGTGGAAGCGGGTGCGGTACAGTGTGGTTATTGCACCCCTGGAATGGTGTTGGCCACATATGCACTTCTAAAAGAATATCCGAATCCGTCTGATATCGAAATCAAAAACGCATTGGATGGTAATCTCTGTCGTTGTACCGGTTATGTGAAGATTGTCGAAGCGGTGAAGCTGGCGGCGGAGAGGCTCAGGAACGGAGTGTTGGAATGATGGAGAATTGGAGTGATGTTCCGAACTCCTATGGAGGAGTACTGGAGTAATGGCGGATTACTCAAACCAGGCACGTAAGAATAAAAACCGTGGTTACCAACAGCTGCGGGTCCGGAACGACGCTATTGATTTTTATAAGCAGACGAGTACTGTTTTTCGACAATTCCCATACGAATTGAAACGGATTGCCTCACAGGCGTATGCTTCGGCAGATTCGATTCATCGAAATATCGCTGAGGGCTATTGTCGGCGATCGATTCGCGAATACATTCAGTTTCTGTATATTGCGCTGGGATCTTTGGGAGAATCCGTATCCGGTCTTAATGCTGTTAAACAGGCAAATCAGATAGCAGAGGAAGAATTTGAGAATTTAGATGCTCTGGCATATAAAATAGAAAATGGCTTGTTAAAACTCATTGAAATTTTGGAGGAAAAAAGAGATTCAGGAGATTGGATTAATCAGTTAAATGTGAAAGAGTCTGAGGTATTTTATAATGGCAAGTGACTGCACTCCAGTACTCCAAAACTCCAGCACTCCAAAATATCTAAAAGAAATGCATAACTTATGAATAATTATCATATCATTGGAAAATCCGAAAAGAAAATCGATTCATTGTCCTTAGCTACAGGTACAAGCAAGTTCGTCGACGATTTCAAACTGAAAGACCCGCTTTATCTTGCCCTTTTGTATTCACCCCACGCTCATGCAGAGATTGTAGCTATTGATGATACTGAAGCCAGGAAACTGTCTGGAGTCGTTGATGTTTTTCATTACAAAAATGTCAAACCGATTCTGCATACTACCGCCGGACAGGGATTCCCGGAACCATCGCCTTACGATACTGTTCTGTTTGATAATAAAATGCGCTTCGTGGGTGATCGAGTGGTGATGGTAGCCGCAGAGAGCCGGGAAACTGCAGCCGAAGCGATAAAACTGATAAACGTAGAATACAATGTTCTTGAACCGCTCTTTGATTCGGAAAAGTCGATGTCCGATAGCGCTCCGAAATTACACGGACCCGACCGCTTTACGCCTATCGGGGCGAAATATAAACCGGACAAAAACCTTGCTGCTGAAGTAGAAATTGGTTTTGGTGATTTGAAAAAAGGCGAAGAAGAGGCGGATTTTATTATCGATCAAACTTATAAAGCCCATTACGGATCGCATTGTGCCCAGGAGCCGCATGCGGCAATTTCTTTTTTTGATGAAATGGGCCGGTTGGTTATCGTTTCAACAACCCAGGTCCCGTTCCATGTCCGCCGGATTGTTTCGAAAGTCTGCGAATTTCCGTTGGCTAAAATCCGGGTGATTAAACCAAGAATCGGAGGAGGATTTGGCGGCAAACAGGAAGTTTTTCTGGAGCAATTGGTTGCTTTGACCACCATCAAACACAAACGTCCGGCAAAGATTGTTCTGTCCCGCAAGGAAGTCTTTCAAAACAGCCGAACCCGCCATCCGGTGCGAGTGCGCTTGCGGACCGGCGTGAAAAATGACGGTGAGATTACCTTTCTGGAAATGGACTCACTGCTCAATTCCGGGGCTTACGGGACCCACGCCTTGACGGTGTTGTCCAATTGCGGCGCGAAAGTGTTACCGTTATTCAATAAAATCGAAAATATGCATTTCATCGGCCGGTCGGTTTATACAAATTTACCCGTTGGAGGCGCCTATCGCGGCTACGGCGCGACACAGGGATATTTCGCATTGAATCAGCAGTTGGATATGATTACCCGAAAACTGGATATTGATCTATTGGAATATATCAAGAAATATCATATCAAAGTTGGGGAAACATCCCAGGTTTTTAAAGCGCTTGGTGAAGGTACCGAAGGCGTTACCCAGTACGTCAATTCATGTAAACTCGATGAATGTATCGATATTGGCGCCAAAGAAATCGGCTGGTATGATAAACGGGGTAAAAAGATTACCAATGGTGATAAAGCCTGTGGCGTCGGTCTTTCAGTAGCGATGCAGGGATCGGGGATTCCACTGGTCGATATGGCTGCCGCCTATATGAAAATGAATGATGACGGTTCGTTTAATCTCGATATTGGTGCGACGGATATCGGCACCGGTTCCGATACTGTTCTGGCCCAGATCGCCGCAGAAGTACTGGGTGTTGAACTGGATAAAATGATTGTATTGTCCTCAGATACAGATCGGACGCCCTTTGATGTAGGCGCCTACGCTTCTTCGACAACCTATGTTTCCGGCGGCGCCGTGAAAAAATGCGCCGAAAAAATCCGTGAGCAAATTTTGGATGTAGCCGTAAAAATGATGGCGGCTGATAAAAGCGATCTGGAATTGGTTGACGGAAAGGTGAATGACAGTAAAAATAATAAATGTATTTCACTTTCCGATGTTGCGGTCCATGCGCTCTACACGGAGAACCAGTTTCAGATTCAGGCCGGTGCATCCCAAATAGTTGAACAGTCACCACCGCCCTTTATTGCCCAGTTTGTTGAAGTTGAGGTAGACAAAAAAACCGGTGAAGTCAATGTGATTAAATTTGTATCCGTGGCGGATTGCGGTCAGGCGCTGAATCCGATATTAGCGGAAGGCCAGATTGACGGGGCGGTCGTGAATGGTATCTGCTATGCGCTGACAGAGCAGTATAAATTTTCCGCTAACGGGAATTTACTGACCAAACATTTCCGTGATTATAAAATCTGGACCGCGGCGGATTTGCCGGAAATCAAGACTATTATTGTTGATTCACATGAAGAATCCGGCCCCTTTGGAGCGAAATCGGTTGGAGAAATCGGAATCAATGGTCCCATGCCGGCCATCGCCAATGCGATTTACGATGCGGTCGGAGTGCGACTGTTTGAAGCGCCCTTTACCCCGGCGAAAGTGTATCGAGAAATGAAAAAGACAGGCAAGAATTGATTGTTAAGAATGGTATTGTTGCCCTCTCCGGTGAGAAGAACTTTCAAAAACTTGACCTCAGAATAGAGCAAAATACGATAGTCGACATCGGGCCAAATCTGGGAGGCGGAAATGAGATTGACGCTTCCGGCTTGCAGATATTCCCCGGCGCGATTGATCCGCATGTGCATTTTGATGATCCCGGCTATACTGAGCGGGAAGATTTTTATCACGGCAGCTGCGCGGCGGCTTCCGGTGGGGTCACGACTGTTATTGATATGCCCTGTACATCGGTTCCACCGGTGACGAATATCAAGAATTTGAAACACAAACTGAAAATTGTGCAGCAAAAGTCCGTTGTTGATTTTGGTTTCTTTGGTGGTGTTTCCGGGCGGTGCTTTGACGGTGATTTTCAGAAAAGCATGACAGATCTGGCGGAATACGTGTTAGGATTTAAAACCTATTTTATATCTGGAATGAACTCGTTCTCCCGGCTCGATTTTGACCAGTTTCGTCAGGTGTTAAAAATAGCAAAAGAACTTAATCGGCCGGTATTGCTGCATGCCGAGGATTACGAGATGGTCACCAGGGCTGAAGCAAGCGCAAGAGTTAAAGGCTCCGGTTGGCATAATTACTATAATTCCCGTCCTGAAACTGTGGAAATCCGGGCTGTGAAGAATGCCGTCACGATGGCAGAAGAAATCGGTGCGGAATTACATATTGTCCATATCGGGACGGCTGAAGCGGCAAAATTGCTGACTGGTAAAAATAAAATCACCGGTGAAACAGCGCCCCATTACCTGCAATTCTCCTGCAATGACCTGGAACGCATCGGTGGTGCGTTGAAGACGGCGCCGGTGGTGAAATCGCCCGGCAATGCCGACGGATTATGGCAGGCATTGATGGACGGAACGCTGGATTTCGTGGCCTCCGATCATGCTCCTGTTCCGGCAAGTCAGAAAGACACCGGTTCTGCCTGGGATGACTATTCCGGCATTCCCGGAACCGGCACGCTCTTGCCCTATATGTATTCGGAAGGATTTGTCAAAAGAAAAATTAATCTTAACCGATTTCTGCAAATTATTTCGGAAAATACCGCCCGACGTTATGGCTTGTTTGACCGCAAGGGTTCCATCGAAATCGGCAAAGATGCCGACCTGGTGCTTGTCGATCCGAATGCAAACTGGACAGTAAAGGGACAAGATTTCTTTTCAAAGGGCAAGATTACACCTTTTGAAGGGATGACGTTCCAGGGGCGAATCATAAAAACAGTCGTTCGGGGTGAAGTAGTTTATGATTATCAAAGAGGTATGTGTGTAAAGCCGGGCTTTGGACGGTTTTTAACAAGATAAAATAGGAAAATAATGACAAAATATATCCTGATCAATGCCACTATTACCGATGGTTTTTCATTTTTAATTAAAGACGGCGCTATCGAGATTGAAAACGGCAGGATCGTCTGTATCGGAAAAAGTGATGACCTCTGGCAAACCGATGTGGAAACCATTGACCTGCAGGGACGACTGGTTCTGCCGGGACTGCTGAATCCTCATCACCATCTCTATTCAGCGTTGGCGACGGGACTGGCGCCTATTGGACCGACTACGAATTTCAAGCTGATTCTCGAGAATCTTTGGTGGCACCTGGATAAAACCATGGACGCGGAATCGATTTATTACTCTGCGATTCATGGCTTGATCCAATCGGTGAAGTATGGTGTAACGACAATTTTCGATCATCACGCCTCGATGAATGCCGTCGGCGGCAGCCTGGAATTGATCGAAAAAGCCTTCCGGGAAATCGGTGTCAAAGGCCTGTTATGTTACGAGATCTCCGACAGGATGGGTGAAGAACAGTTACAGGTGCAACTGGATGAAAACATCAATTTCTGGAATACTCATCGCCAGGACCCACATATTCAGGGAATGTTGGGTCTGCACGCGAATTTTACTCTGGGTGAACTCTCGATGGCGATGATTCGGGACCGAAAACCCGAAGTATTACCAATTCATATTCATTGCGGTGAGGACAAAGCCGATTATCAATACTGTGTTGATTATGGCTATGACGGACCGGTGGATCGTTTGAATAAATTCGGATTGCTGTCGAAGGATTCGTTTCTGGCGCATTGCATTCATTTGTCGGAAAAAGATTATGAACTAATTCGAGAGATTCAGCCGGTAGTGATTTCCAATCCCGAGTCCAATGCCAATAATAATGTCGGAGTAATGGATATCTTAAAAATCCCAAAATACGTTCTGGGTACCGATGGCATGACCGGTAATATCCTGGGTACCATGCGATCCCATTTTCTGCAAGGCAATGGGAAAATTGATAATCCACTGGATATTCAATTCCGCTGGCCGGCCGAGTTGATTCAGCGTTTTTTTCCCGATGCTGGAGCTCTGAAAGTTGGCAAACGCGCCGATCTGGCGATTACAAATTACATACCGGTTACGGACATTAACTTGGACAATCTGTTCTATCACCTGATTTTCGGTGTTCAGGGACAACCGATGTACATGACTATCGCTGATGGTATCATTCTTTATAAAGATGGTGCAATGCAGACGATCGATGAACAAGAAATCATACAAAACGTCAAAAACGCAGTCAGAAAATTACACAAGAACTATTATGAGTGATCGATTTTCAACCATACCGTTTCGACAATTGTTATCGCAAATGTTAAAATCCGATGCAAAAGGAAGCATATTCGGAATTTATCGCAGCCAGTTTTTTACACCCGGCGATCAGGATGTTTTTAAGACATTGATGTTCGGGCAGTCTTTAGAAACGCCTATCGGTGTCGCCGCAGGCCCACATACGCAAATGGCGCAAAATATCATCACCGCCTGGCTCTGCGGCGCCCGCTATATCGAATTGAAAACCGTGCAGACGCTGGACGAGATTGAGGTTTCCAAGCCCTGCATCGATATTCAGGATGAAGGCTATAATTGCGAATGGTCGCAGGAACTCAAAATCGAAGAATCATTCCACGAGTACCTGAAAGCCTGGATCGTTATTCATATTCTGCGACATAAATTCGGTTGGTCCGACAAATTGGGGACGATTTTTAATATGAGTGTCGGTTACGATATGTCCGGGATTCTGAACGATAATGTACAGTGGTTTTTTGATAAAATGGCAAATTGTGGGACTGAAAAACAAGCCCTGATTGATGAAATTCGTGATCTCTATCCGGTAATTGATGAAATTGATATTCCCGGCCGGATGTCCAATAATATTACCCTTTCCACAATGCATGGTTGCCCGCCGGATGAGATTGAAAAAATCGGTAAATACCTGATCGAAGAAAAAGCGCTCCATACGTTTATTAAATTGAACCCAACGCTGCTAGGTAAAGAAAAAATCCATGAGATTTTAAATAAACTCGGTTACGAAACACACGTTCCCGATGTGGCTTTTGAGCATGATATCACCTATCCGGCAGCAGTGAAGGTGATCCAATCATTGCAAAAATCGTCGAAAAAACAGGGCGTCTTTTTCGGTGTCAAACTGACCAATACCCTGGAAGCGCTGAACCACAAAGCAATTTTCAGCGATGATGCGATGTACATGAGCGGCAAGGCGCTGCATCCCATCAGCATCAATGTTGCCCGGAAAGTCAGAAATGATTTCCCGGAATTGCCGATCTCCTTCTGTGCCGGTGTAAACGCTTTTAACATCGCCAATGTGCTGGCCTGCGGCCTGAATCCAGTGACAGTTTGTTCGGATGTACTGAAACCCGGCGGCTATGCCCGGCTGACGCAATATCTGGAAAATATCAAACAGCCGCTTCCCGAAAACAATAAGTCTGCTATCGATTATCTGAATCGTTATGCCGATGAAATTGTGGAAAATTCGGTGTATAACGCTGCTAGGACTGATATCAAAACCGACCGGGAATTGACGGAATTTGACTGTATCGGAGCGCCTTGTGTGGCGACCTGTCCCTCGAATCAGCAGATTCCCGATTATATGTACTGGACCGCCAGGGGTGATTTGCCCAAAGCCTTTGAAACCATTCTGAAAACCAATCCATTTCCATCGGTGACGGGCATGGTTTGCGACCATCTGTGCCAGACAAAATGTACCCGGATCAATTATGACAGTTCGCTGCTGATCCGGGAGGTAAAGCGCTTTGTCGCCGAAAATACACCCTTTCACGAACTTCACATACCGGAAAAGAAAAATGGTCAAAAAGTAGCGATTATAGGCGCCGGTCCTTCCGGATTGTCCTGTGCCTATTTTCTGATTTTGGCCGGTTTTGAGGTAGATGTCTTTGAAACGAAAGCCTTTGCCGGCGGTATGCTGGCCGACGCGATTCCGCTTTTTCGCTTATCAGAAAATGCAATGGATGAGGACAATCTGCGGATTCAAAACCTGGGTGTAAAGATTCACACATCACATAAAATTGATAAAGAATCTTTTAAGCAAATCAGAACCAAAGCGGATTTTGTGTATCTTGCTGTGGGTGCGCAAAAAACCGTAAAAGTTGCAATACCTGGTGATAATGTAAAGGTCGGTTTGCTCGATTCACTGAAATTTTTATCCGCCATACGCCAGGGAATCAAGGTCGAATTGGGACCCAAAATCATTATTCTTGGCGGGGGCAATACAGCCATGGATGCAGCACGGACCGCAAAACGATTTGTCGGTGAAGACGGAAATGTGACTATTGTCTATCGACGGACTCGTCGGGAGATGCCCGCTGACCAGGATGAGATTCAGGCCGCTCTTAATGAAGAGGTTGAACTGATCGAACTGGCGGCGCCGGCGAGAATTAATTCGAAAAATGGAAATATTACATCGCTGACCTGTTATAAAATGAAGCTGGGTAAAAATGATAAATCCGGGCGACCAAGACCGGAGAAAATTGATGGCAGCGACTTTGAGATTTATACCGATACGATTATTCCGGCCTTTGGACAGGAACGGGTCACCGATTTTATTGACGAAAATCTGTTGGAAATAAAGGACGATCTAACCCGTGAAATTCAACTGCCGAATGTTTTTATCGGCGGCGATGCCTATCGTGGTGCATCTACCGTTATCAGCGCCATCGCCGACGGACGAAAAACGGCGGAAACTATTATGCGAAAATCCGGGATTGACCGGCAGACAACGCCATTACAGCCGGTGGATAAAGGCCTGAGCCGGGAGGAGCTTCATCATAAACGGGCACGGATTGTACCGGGTGTTCATGTCGAAGAAACTCCGTTGGCAGAACGTGATTATTTCAGTCTTGTGGATTTGTCATTGACTGAAAAGGAGGCCATTGATGAGGCAAAACGCTGTCTGTATTGCGATCAACTCTGTGATATCTGCGTAACGGTCTGTCCCAACCGGGCGAATGTGGGGTATGAGGTTTTGCCATTCGAAATCAAGATCCAAAAAATCCTTTGTGAAAATGGACAGATAAAAATCGTGGAGGATGGAATATTTAAAATTGAACAGCAATATCAGATTCTGAATATCGACGATTTTTGCAATGAATGTGGCAACTGCGCGACGTTCTGCCCCACCGGTGGGGCACCTTATAAAGACAAGCCCAAGGTGTTTCTGACTGAAAAAAACTTCCGAAATGCAGAAAAAGGCTATTATCTCAAATCGGGTAAATTGTTGTACAAAGAACAAAATGTGATAAAATCCCTGGAATTACGAGAAAATCAATACATTTTCGAATCCGAAGCCATTACTGCGACATTAAATCGGGATGATTTTTCAATTATTGATATTAAATTTAAAGATGATATTTTCAAGGAGGCATCACTGGTAAACGCCGTGAAAATGAGTGTGATTTTTTTTGCATTAAAAGATTTGTAATTTTAACCTGTTTAATTTGTAAACCGCAGAGGACGCACAGAACGTAGAGATATGAAGAATAAAAAATGGAAAGTACGGGAAACAAAATCTAATAAAATTGGAAATTACAGAAAGATTAGTGAAAGCAGGAAATATTTTGGGAATTGATGTTGCAGATCATGTTATCGTGGCAGAGGGAAATTATTTTAGTTTTAAGGATAAAAGACTGATATAAATATGAAAGAATTATTATCAAAGCAGGAGAGTAAAACATTAGAATTCAAAAGAGAATTTAATAATTCCAATAAAGAAAAAGTTCTACAGACTATTGTTGCTTTTGCTAATGGAAGCGGCGGGAATTTGATCTTTGGTGTAGATGATAATAAAATCCTTACAATTTAGAGGTGAAAATATCAGTTATGACTCTCAAGTCGATCATAGGTTCTCAAAGGATGACGTGGATTTTCTAAAAATAAAAAGTATCTTTAAAGAGAAAAAGGATATTCAGATAAAAGAAGACCATCTTTTTATGTTTAATCTTTTAGCAACAAAAGATGAAAAAATTTATCCAACTGTGGCGGGAATGTTATTATTTCCCCAAAAAGAATATATTGAATACGATTTTGCCCAGATAAAATGTGCTCATTTCAAAGGAAATACTAAAGACATATTTATCGATAAGGCTGAATTCAGAGGGAGTATCATCGACCAGATTGAATCAGCAATAAAATTTCTAAAATCGAATATAAAACTCTCTGCAAAAATTGTTGATGTATATAGAGAAGAAAAATATGAATATCCTATCCCGGCTTTGAGAGAAGCGATTATCAATGCAGTAACCCATAGAAATTATCTATTAAAAGGACAGAATATCAAAGTTGCTATTTTTGATAACAGGATTGAAATAAGCAGTCCTGGTGAGTTACCTGCTGGTTATTCCGTAGATGATATTGGAAAAATAGATTTCTCCAAATTACGTAATCTCACAATCGGTAGAATTTTTTCGGAACTAAATATAATCGAACAGTGGGGACGGGGTTTTTCTAATATTATTAAATCTTGTAAACAATATGGAAAAATCATTCCGGAATTTATGGAAGAATTGTTGCAGTTTAAGATTATTTTTTGGAATAAGAAAATTGATGAAAAAGTCGGTGAAAAGGTGGTCAGGAAAGGTGGTCAGGAAAGGTGGTCAGGAAAGGTGGTCAGGAAAGGTGGGTGATAAGGTCGGTGAAAAGGTGGGTAGAAAAGGTGGGCAGAAAAGAAAATCAAACAAGGTGGGTAGAAAAGTTGGCTGAAAGTCAAAAGAAAGTATTGGAGTTGATTAAAATAAATCCCAAAATCTCAAAAAAAGAAATGTCAAATAGGATTGGTATCAATACGACAGCAATTGATAAAAACATTGAAAAACTAAAACAAAAAGGTTTCCTTAAAAGAATCGGTCCGGCAAAAGGCGGATATTGGGAAATCGTTTCCGATGCCCAGTAAATACCCAGAAAATATTTGCGCCGAATGGTTTCAGTTCGGTGAAAAGGTGGGTAGAAGGGTCGGTACAAGGAGCGGTGAAAAAGTGGGTAGAAAAGGTGGATAGATGAATTGGCAGAAAATACCCAGTAAATACCCAGAAAATATTTACACCGAGTTAGTATTCATAATTTGTTCAGAGATGGTTCGGAGAAAAGGTGGGTAGATAATAAACAGAAATCTAAAATTTCACCTGATTGTCACTACGATTGAAAAAAATATAGGTTAGTATGAGATATGGAAAGAAAGATTACGCTAGAAGATTTGATGAGTCAAATTTAAGAAACATGAGAATTTTCCATCTTACTTTTCCAAAATGTGACACACTGCGTCACAAATTGAGTTGGACTCATTACCGCGGTTTTGATTAAGTTGAAAATTAGGAAATAGAAATGATTGAAATGAAAAAAAGATTGAAGGAATAAAATGAGAAACAAATTATATGAAGAAAAAAAGAATAGAGATAATTGAAAAATTCAATAGAGAGAAGAGAAATTTGAAAAAAAATCGAAATAATAATCTGTGTGTATCTGTGAAAATCCGTGGAGAAAATAGTAAAGGAGATATATAAAATGACCTACACAAAATCACTAAAAGGTAAAAACCTTATCACAACACAGGATTGGAAAAAAGAAGAACTGGACATTGTTCTAAAACTTGCAAAGGAAATGCAAGTAAACCGCTTTCATCATCCGTTAAACAAAGCGCTGGAAAATAAAAGTTTCTTTATGTTTTTTTACAATCCTTCGGTAAGGACCCGGCAATCTTTTGAAATAGCCGCCACCGAGTTAGGCGGACACGCCCTGTTTCTCGAGCCAAAATCCATGCGGCTAAAAACAGCGACTAGCGCCGGAGAGACAATTGAAGACGCCGCCAAAGTAATGTCAAGATATGCCTGTGGTCTGGGCATCAGAATACTCGAGGATAAAATTCCGCATTATGGCGCCGGCGAAGACCTGATTCGGGAGTATGCGCAATATTCCACTATTCCGATTGTATCCATGGCGCATGATAAATACCATCCATGTCAGGGGCTGGCTGATATAATGGGTATTCAAGGGCATTTGGGCGAGCTAAAAGGTAAAAAAACATTATTGACCTGGGGGCATGGCGCTCTTGCCAGATCGTGGTGTTCGGTTCAAGAATACCTGTTAATGGCATCGCGATATGGAATGTCCATTAATCTTGCGCATCCTGAAGGCTATGATTTGGATCCGCAGGTAATCGAGCAGACCAAAAAAAATTGTGAGCAGAATTCCCAGGAATTTAACATCACAAATAATGTGAAAGCGGGATATGAGAACGTCGATGTAGTCTATTCAAGAAACTGGATGAGCCCCCAGGCTTATAAAGATAATGAATTGCATAAAGAGCCGGAGATTGAAAAAGCATTACAGTTCGATGAATGGATTTGTGATACGGAAAAAATGAGATTAACAAATGACGCATTGTATATTCATCCAATGCCTATTGACCGGGGTCATGAAGTTACGGATGAGGTCGCATCAGGCGCGCGCTCAATTATATACGATGTTGCCGAAAACAGACTGCATGTTCAGAAAGCAGTGATGGCATTGACAATGGGTGAGTATTAAAAATATTAGCAAGTTTCAAGGAGATAAATATGTCAGTTAAGAGAATAAGAATATTTGCATTAGGCGGTAATGAAATATCCCCGGTCGACATCAGAGATAAAGATGGTAACTCTGTAAGCGCCGATATACCCATGCAGTGGCAAAGAACGGCGGATACATCTAAAGAAATAGCCAATATTATCGAGGAATTTCCGGAAGATTCTTTCATAATTATACATGGTAACGGTCCACAGGTGGGAAATATTTTATTAAGAGCCGAACACTCTTTGGATATATTACCGCCGCTGCCTTTAGATATTTGCGGGGCTGATAGCCAGGGCGCCATCGGCTATATGATCGGGCAACTTTTAAATAATGAGCTGAGAGCGAGGAACATCGAGAGGGGCGTTGATACTATTGTAACACAGGTAGTAGTCGATCTAAACGACCCCAATTTTAAAGATCCGAGCAAGTTCATCGGACCGGCATATACAAAAGAAGAAGCCTTCGAGCGAAAAGAAAAAGCCGGCTGGATTGTGAAACTTTATAAAAAAGATTCACAGGGGAATGAGATATGGCGAAGAGTTGTGCCTTCTCCTCAACCTATAGATGTTGTTGAAATTGATCTGGTTCAATCGGCATTAGAAAAAGGAATTATTCCCATTACTGTCGGCGGTGGCGGCATTCCGGTAGTAGAAGTTGAAGCAAATAAGGAGGGTGTATATAAGTGTAATTATGACATTGAGTTTCAAAGCGAAAAAAATCCGAAAATATATACAGGTGTTGAGGCTGTCATTGATAAAGACCTTGCATCGGCGCTTCTTGGAACATTATTAAGGCAGAGATATAAACAATCCGGCGAGGATATTGAGGTAATATTAACGATTTTTACAGCAGAAGACGGAGCAAAGTTGAATTATCAACGGTCAGATGAAAAAGATCTGAGATCGGCGACTGTTGAAGAATTAAAAAGATACTATCAAGAAGGTCATTTCCCGCCTGGTAGTATGGGACCTAAAATCAAAGCCATTATTAATTTTATGGAAAACGGCGGTGAGAGGGCCTATATCTCGCTTACAACGAAGTATAAACAAACAATTAAGGGTGAAGCTGGAACGACTGTTGTTAAATAGCGCAAAGGAACGAAGCCGTAAATAATTTTACTTTCAAGAGAACCTTAAAATTCTATCTTATGGGAAAATGTTTTAAATGGCAGATTAGAATTAGTAATTGATAAAATAAAAGGAGAAAAAATGAAGACGAACAAATTTTTAGGAAGAGATTGGATTGACGCCGAATTGGATTACACCAAAGAGGAATGGGAAACATTAATTGATATGGCGCTTTATTTGAAATGCCGTCATGCCATGAATGATGATCAAAGCAATATTCTAAAAGGCAAAACTTTATTCACCATGTTTTTTAATCAATCGCTGAGAACTCGCAGTACTTTTGCGGCGGGAATTCAGCAGTTGGGTGGAATTCATGTGGATCTGGAACCCGGGAAAACATATACTCCGGCAAGAAAAGGTTTTGATATTCCATATAAAACCGAGAGGATTTCTGATGTAGCGGGAATGTTGAGCCGGGTTGGGGATGCCATTGCCATACGCATGTACGGTCCCCCGGCTTACTGGATATATGGATTTGCCAATGCCTTAATAAAAGAATTTGCCGAATATGCCGAAATTCCCATAATCAATATGGAATGTGATAAATACCATCCGACACAGGCTCTGGCGGATCTCATTACCATAAAAGAAAAATTTGGAACTTTTAAGGGAGTGAACCTCACAATGTCCTGGGCGTATTCCGGTTCTATCGAAAAACCGCGAGCTGTGCCCCAAAGCGTCATCCTGGCGGCGACTAAAATGGGTATGAATGTGACCCTGGCTCATCCCAAAGGATTTGATTTGGATCCTGAAATCATTAAAGCAAGTCAACAATTTTCGGAGCAGACAAATGGCTCATTCCGGATAACCAATGATTTCGATGAAGGCTTTAAGGGCGCGGACATTGTCTATCCTAAATCCTGGGGCGCCGTACCCTGCTTCAATTACACAGATGAAGCTGGCAATACCATAAAAGAGCAAAACCATGAGGAAGCAGAGAGATTGAACAGCGCCAGTAAAAACTGGATGACAACTGAAAAGGAAATGCGATTGATTAATAAGAATGGTATTTATATGCACTGTCTCCCGGCGGATAGAGGACAGGAAGTGACTGACGAGGTGATAGACGGACCCAATTCGGTCGTTATTGATGAAGCGGAGAACAGACTGCATGCTCATAAAGCGATTATGACTATGATAATGGGAGGCAGACCGTAACATGGCATTTATGGGCAGATTTGTAATTGCATAGCAAAAATGTCCAAACTGGAGTATAAAAATAATCGAGAATACAATTGAGATATTATGTTTAATTTTCACTATCAATGCTCTCAATGTGGCCGGGAATATGAAATCACTCCCGAAATGATGCTCTGTCCCGAATGTAACCAGGCGCAAAAACCAGATGAACCTCTTCGCGGGATTTTGGAAGTTGTAATCGACGGGCATTTTCATCATCAGCCGAAAATGTCTGATCTGCTGCCGGTAGCTGCGGATTATTTCCCCAATATTCCGGTTGGTAATACACCGCTCTGGAAACCGGCCAATCTGAATCAGGAACTTGGTTTCCCTGACCTGTTTATTAAGGACGATACTCACAACCTGACCGGTTCACTGAAAGACCGGGCGTCGTATCTGGTCGCTGCTTTTGCGAAACGCGAAAATGTCAACGCTATTGCTTTGGCCTCTACCGGAAACGCTGCGTCTTCCATGGCCGGGATTGGTGCCGCGGCAGGACTGGATATCACAATTTTTCTGCCGGAAACCGCCCCTAAGGCCAAAATGGTACAATCGCTTCAATATGGCGCAAAAGTTATTCCGGTAGCAGGAACTTATGATAAAGCCTTCGACCTGTCGCTGGAATATAGCCGCAAACACAATATCCTGAGCCGTAATACCGCTTTCAACCCGTTGACCATTGAAGGTAAAAAAACAGTTTCATTGGAAATTTACCACCAATTAGAACGGGTGCCGGATTACCTGTTTGTGCCAACAGGTGACGGTGTGATTTTGGGCGGCGTTTACAAAGGATTTCGGGATCTGATGCAACTGGGAATCAGCGACAGAATTCCAACAGTCATCGCCGTTCAGGCCGAGGGTAGCAACGCTATCGCCCGTGCTTTTGAAAGTGGTAGTTTTACAGCCATTGATGCTCATACAGTTGCGGATTCAATTTCCGTGGGTATTCCGCGGAATGGCTATTATGCCCTGAAACAGTTGAAGCAGTATAACGGCAAATGTGTGACTGTTACCGACGAGGCGATTTTGGCCGCCCAGAAAGAACTTTCTGCGAAGGCGGGACTCTTTGCCGAACCTGCCGCAGCGGCGTCCTATGCCGGATTTCTGAAAATGAAGGATGAAATCGAAAATGATGCTACTGTTGTACTTTTAGTGACGGGTAACGGGCTGAAAGATATCGATTCGGCAATGACCACCATCGAATTCCCGTCGCGGTCGATCACATCTCTGGAGGAATTGGATTGAGCATCGATGGCGTCATATTGGCGGCTGGATTTTCCGAGCGGGCGGGGCAATTCAAGCCGGCGCTCGATTTGGGCGGAAAACCACTACTGGTGCGCTGTGTTGAAAGTATGACAGATGTCTGTGATCGTATCATTGTAGTTGCCGGATTTAATTTTGATAGAATCACAGAACTTATCGGTCATTTGGCCAAAGTTTCTGTAGTGATTAATGAGAAGTATGAATTAGGGATGTTTTCGTCAGTCAGACGTGGAATTCGTGAAGTGATTGGCGACCGGTTTCTCATTATTCCCGGCGATCAACCGGTGGTAAAAACCGTCACATTCCGGCAATTACTTGCCGTTGATGATGATATTGTTATTCCCCGGTACAACGGGAAAAAAGGTCATCCGGTCCTTTTTAAGAGCAACCTCATTCCCGAAATTTTGGCGATGTCCGATACGGCAATCTTACGCAATTTTATTCATAGTAATGAGGCTATTATCATTGATGTCGATGATCCCGGCATCGGTATGGACGTGGACAGTCTCCAGGATTATGAAAAAGTAAAAGCCTATTATCAAAAGGAAATGCAGTGAGAGAATCCATCAGCAAACCGATTCAACGTGTTGATGGTTCGGCCAAAATCAGTGGTGAGGCGAAATATATCGGCGATATGCATTTCGAAAACATGCTTTTTGCGAAAACGCTGCGAAGCAGCCGGGTAAAAGCCAAAATTAAGTCCATCATAAAGCCGGAATTGCCCGAAGGCTACTTTATCGTTGATAAAGATGATGTTCCCGGCGTTAATCGCATGCGCACCGTGGTGTCCGATCACCCACTTTTTGCCGAGGACAATGTGGAATATATCGGTCAGCCGATCCTGCTGGTTGTGGGTCCTGAACGGGAAACCATTTATGACATTATCACTCATATCAGCATAGTATATGATGACCTGGAACCGCTGTATACTTTGGAAGAAGCCGAGGTAAAGAGTTCTGTGTTTACCGATTATCACTACGATAAAGGTGAACCCGATAAAGCCTTTGCTGTTGCGGTTACCATAATTGAAGACGAATATCACACCGGTTACCAGGAGCATGTTTACCTCGAACCACAGGGAATGGCCGCTGAATATCGCGACGATACCATGTTCGTCTACGGATCGATGCAATGTCCTTTTTATGCTGAAGGAGCATTGACCGAGGCGCTGGGCTGGGATGCCAAACGGATTCGTGTGATTCAAACTGTTACCGGTGGGGCGTTTGGTGGAAAAGAGGAATTTCCGTCGCTGACCGCTTGCCAGGTAGCCGTTGCTGCACTGAAAACGAAGCGACCGGTAACCCTGATTTACGACCGGGACGAGGACATTATTTGCTCTACGAAAAGGCACCCGTCGATTGTGCGCTATAAAGCAGCGTTAAACCAGAATAATGACGTCATTGCCCTGGATGTTGATGTGCTGCTTGATGCCGGCGCCTACAATGGTCTTTCACCGGTGGTATTGCAGCGGGCAATCTTTTCAGTTACCGGCGTCTATAATTATCTCCATCTGAAAGTGCGGGGACGAAATTTTATGACCAACAACGTGCCCTCAGGTGCATACCGGGGATTTGGCGCACCGCAGACGATTTTCGGAACGGAAATGCTGATGCACAATATTGCCCTCAAAATTGGCGTGGATCCGCTGGATTATAAAATGCGACACATGCTCCGACGCGGTGACCCAACATGCACGGGCGGGAAAATCCGTGATATTGTCAAACTGCCGGAAATTATTACCAGAGTTACGGAGATGTCCGATTACCGGAATAAAGTTCAAAATAACGTGAAATATAAAGGAATTGGTGCCTCGCTGTTTCTGCATGGTTGTGGTTTCACCGGCAATGGCGAACAGACGATTCAGGGAAAAATCATTTTAAAAAAGAGCGGTGAGAATGTCATCCTGAAAGTATCCAGTACGGAAATGGGGCAGGGCGCAGAGACTGTCCTGCGCAAGATCGTCGCCTATTCGCTGGATCTTCCGATTGAAAAAGTTCTTTGTGAAGCTGCAGATACCGGGTTGGTGCCCGATTCCGGTCCGACAGTCGCTTCCCGGACGACAATGATCGTGGGTGGTTTATTGCGACAGGCTTGTCTGGAATTGAAAGAACACTGGGATGAAGCCGAAGAATTTGAGGTGTCGCGGAGTTATAAACATCCTGATTTTTTGAACTGGGACAATGATACATTTCAGGGAGATGCCTACCCGGTGTATTCCTGGGGCGCGAATGTGGCGGAAGTGGAGATTGATCCTGTGACCTATGAAATCAATGTAAAAAAAATCAGTGCGGTTTATGACGTGGGAATGCCCATTGACGAAACAACTCTCAGAGGTCAGATGCAGGGCGGAATCGTACAGGGCGTCGGCTGGGCAACGATTGAAGTGATGACTACCGATAAAGGTAAGCTTATCCAGAAAAACCTGACAGATTACAAAGTGCCAACATCGATGGATATTCCGAAAATCGACTGTGAATTCGTCAGCAATCCCTATGAATTCGGTCCGTTCGGAGCAAAATGCGCCGGGGAACTACCTTTTGTTGGAGCACCGCCGGCGGTGGCGGCGGCCGTATCCAATGCGCTGAATGTTCCAATCTACTCGATTCCCATGACACCGGAAGATCTGATGGAAATGGATAGCCATGAAAATTGAATTTGTATTGAATAATAAATCTCAAATTATTGAGGTCGATCCGGCTCGCCGGTTGCTGGATATTCTGCGCGAGGATTTCGGATTGACTGGTGTCAAAGAGGGTTGCGGCGAGGGCGAATGCGGCGCCTGTGTAGTGCTGATGGATGGCAAAGCGGTGAATTCCTGCCTGGTACCCGCTGGAAATATTGTTGGAAAATCGATCGTAACGCTGGAATCATTCAAAAAGACAGAACGCTATAAAATGATCGAAAGCTGCTTCCTTGAAGCGGGCTCCGTGCAGTGCGGTTTTTGCACACCGGGAATCGTGATGGCGACAGAATCGTTGCTCAATGAAAATCCAAATCCCACTGAGAAGGAAATTAAAGAAGGACTGTCAGGAAATCTCTGCCGCTGCACCGGCTACAACATGATTTTCAAAGGTATTCACCTGGCGGCGAAAAGGGGGAAGGGCTTATGGTAGACGGATTCAGACCCGTGACACTTCAAGAAACCCTCAATATTCGGTCACAGTATAATTGCACTCCGATTGCAGGGGGGACTGACCTCATGGTCCAAAAAGCCCGGGGCTTTGCGCTGAAACCGGGTTTTGAACAGCCACTGCTTTTTATCGGGCATCTGCCGGAATTACAAAAAATAGTCATCAAAAATAATCAAATTCATATCGGATCAGGATTGCTGTTAACGGATTTACTCAACAGTGAAATAATTCCGGAAATATTCAAAGAAGCAGTACGCCTCATGGCATCGCCGCCATCGCGGAATCTCGCCAGCATTGGTGGTAATATTTGTAACGCGTCACCCGCCGGAGATACCTTGCCGTATTTGTATGCGGTGGATGCCCAATTGGTTTTAAAAAGTGTCGCCGCGAAACGGACAGTTCCGATCGATAAATTCATCACCGGTCCGAAGCAAACCGATTTGCGAAAGGATGAATTATTGACCGAAATCATCATTCCGAATAAAACATTCGGTGTGAATTATTATAAAAAAGTTGGACAACGCAAAGGCATGAGCCTGACCAAAGCGGCTTTCCTGGGATTGGCAGACTGTGAAAATAAACGGATTACCGATATCCGGATCGCCTTTGGTTCCGTATCGCCGAAAATTGTAAGATCACGGGAAATTGAGAGAACTATTGTTGGGAAACCGACATTTGAGATGATTACAGCGATTCCGGAAATTCTGGCGAAATACGCGCTTTTGATTCGACCGATCGATGATGCCCGATCATCAGCGGTTTATCGAAAAAAGGTAAGTCTGCGGTTGCTGGAAGATTTTTTAAGAAAAATAGATAAGGAGAAATAAAATGAGTGATTCACAAAAATTGTTACGGAACAGCCTGCTATTTGGCGGGATGTGGGGTATTACCGAAGCCACGTTGGGATACCTGCTGCATTTTTTACCGATGGGGTTTTCCGGTATGATTATGTTTCCCATCGGTTTTTATTTTATGTTCAATGCCTTTAAAACGACCGGAAAACAGTCGGCGATTTTCTATACGGCAATCATTGCTGCAGCCATTAAATGTGCAGACGTGGTTTTACCGGCGACAACAGCGATTCGCGTCGTAAACCCGGTTGTGTCAATCATTCTTGAATCCTTGGTTGTGTTTGCCTTTGTGAAGGTTTATCGGGAAAATCGTCACTACGGTTCGGCTTTTGCCATAAGTCTGGGTTGGATATCGTTGCTTGTGATAACACAGGCGTTGATTTTTAAACCTGCTGAAGGACTGTACCTGATGCCGGTCTTTGAAATGATCGGTTTTATGGCAATGAGTACCATCGTCAGCGGTTTGCTGGTCGGCAGCTACCTTGTTCGTCCGGCCGGAATCAGTATACGTTTCAACAATCCAAATTTTTCTTTATCTCAACCGGCGTTGATCATTGCATTAGCAGTTGTTTGTGAAATTGCGAATTCGCTGATCTAGTGATTATTTGGATGTTTACGTAAACCGGTGTATATTCTTACCGGTAAGAATATATGGAGATGCTATGAAATCAGTTGCAACAACAAAAATGTCATCAAAAGGACAGGTCGTTATTCCCGAAACAATCCGCAAGGAGTTGGGACTCAAAACCGGCTCTCAGTTTGTGGTAGTTGGAAAAGATGATGTTGTAATTTTAAAAGCGATTAAAATACCGCCTTTAAATGAATTTGATCAATTAATATTTAAGGCCCGTGAAAAGGCTGCAATGTACGGAATTGAAAAGTCGGATATCAATGATGTCATTAATGAGGTCAGGGCAACTCCTTGAAAGTGGTTATTGATACGAATGTGCTTATGTCTGGGATATTTTTTACCGGACCACCTTTTGAGATTTTGCAAAAATGGCATCAAGGAAAATTTGAGATAGTTATTTCACCGGCAATAGAAGAAGAATATAACCGTGTTGCTCAACGGCTTAACAGCAATTTCCCCGATATTGATATTCGTTCAATTCTGGAAATAATTAAGAATCATTCAAAATCTGTTAATATTTTTAAAAAAATAAGCAATGTGTGCTCTGATCCGCATGATGATAAATTTTTCGAATGTGCTGTCAATAGTGATTGTACGTTAATAATTAGCGGGGACAGACATCTATTGGATGCATCGGGTTTTATGAATATCCGGGTATTAAAACCGAGAGATTTTCTGGACAAATATTTCAAAAAGTAATATGACGATACTGAAGCAATTGATAAAAAATGTTCCCCGAATTCCTGTTCATGATGTGGTAATCGGTGTTTTTTCCACATTGGTGAAAACAGAAAATAGTTGCGGCATTGCCAGTACCATTAAATATGGCAGTCCGCATCAGCGTATTAAGGATTCTGGACAGTTGGAACGGTACAGTTTACGGGAGTTAGCGGAATTGGCGCTTTCGGAGAATTTATTGGAAGCGTCGGTCGGCATGGCGGCCATTAACAGCATTTTTCCTGTTGACGACACTCGTTACCGACAAATCAATGCCAGCGATATAATCGTCAAAAAAGGCTGTGGTAAGACCCTTGGAATCATTGGTCATTTCCCATTTCTGGAAAGACTCAACGATCAATTCGAACAGGTATATATTTTTGAAAAACAATCCCAGGAAGGTGATTTAGGCGAGCAGGATATTCCCGAATATTTGCCGCAAGTCGATGTTGTGGCGATTACCGGGACGACTATCACGAACCATACTTTTGAAGATATATTAAAGTGGTCGTCGAAAGATGCGGTTAAAATTGTTCTCGGCCCTTCCACGCCGTTGTCACCGGTCTTATTCGATATGGGAATCGATGTGATTGCTGGTTCGGTGGTGCGGGATTATGAAATAACCCGTCAACAGGTTTTACAAGCGACGCCCAGCCGTTATCTGGAAGGCTTGGAATTTGCGACATTATTTCGGGAGGATTACTGTTGAAAAATATCTATAGTGAATTGCTTGAATTAAGTCGCGGTAACCTGGCGGGTGTTTTGGTTACTGTCGTGAAAAAAACCGGCTCCGGTCCTGCGGCGGCTGGAACAAAAATGCTGGTCTATCCCGACGGATCGATTATCGGAACGGTCGGCGGTGGGACCATAGAGAAAATGGCAATTGAAAAAGCAATAAGGCTGTTTAAAGTCCATGAGAATTGCCTGAAGGAGTTCACAATGAATGAGCCCGAAAGCACGGGAACGCCAACCGGAATGCTTTGCGGCGGAACGGCAACCCTCTTTTTCGAGTATTTTGCACCGAAAAATCACCTTTACATTTTTGGCGCCGGACATGTGGGAAAAGCATTGGCATACCATTTGAAAAACCTGGATTATTTCGTGACGGTAATAGATGACCGGAAGGATGTTCTCGATCAGCTGGAGGGTGCGAATGAAAAAATCCTTGGTAAATTTGAACAAGCTCTGGAAAATCACCCGGTGGCAGAGAACGCCTATTTTATTATTGCCACCTATCAGCATAAGTATGACGGATTGGTGTTAAACCGTATTTCCAAATCCGGCTGGAATCCGAAATATGTCGGCATGGTTTCGTCGCGAAACAAACAAAAGATTTTGCTGGATCGATTAAAAGCGGAGGTGCCTGATGCTGACCTGGATAAGTGTTATATCCCGGTAGGGCTTGATATCGGCGGCGGTTCGCCGGATGAAATTGCACTGTCGATTCTTGCTGAAATTCAGGCGGTGCGGTTTGGAAAAACAGGGGGGCATTTGCGGGGATGATCTTTCTGGTTACCGGTGAAATTAACGAAGGCAAGACGAGATACATGCGCTCGCTTTATCAGGAACTCGGTGAAGGTGACGGTTTCATCTGTCCAAAGGTATTTGAAAACGGTGAATTTCAACGATATGATATCCAGCGCCTGAGCAGCAATGAGAGTCGACCTTTTGCATGTCCGATTGATGCTTTGCCAGCCAACTGGGATGAGCAGTACCGGTTTGGGAAATATTCGTTTTCTTCCAAAGCAATACATTTCGCAGAGCAAATCATTAATGAGTTGATTGAAAATAAGATTGAGCCGATTATCATTGATGAAGTCGGACCTCTGGAAATAGAGAATCATGAAGGATTTTATGAAGTCATTAAAAAAGTGATCGACTCTGGTTTAAGTGGATTCATTTCTGTACGAAAGCCAATGGTTGATAAATTTGAAAAAAGTTTCGGAATTGAACCACAAATTATCTCAAAGAGATGCCTATGGCACACTAATTTCATAAATTCAGATTCCAAGATAATGAGATAAATGAATGATTAGAAAGTAGATAAATATATTTATTCGTGTAATTCGTGTAATTGGTGAAATTAGTGGTTAAAGAAAAGAGGAAAATATGATTGATCTGACTATCAACGAAAAACAACTACAAAAAACCATACAGCGCTGTAAGGAGCGGGATATCATTATTCCCACCTTTCAGCAGATGAAACATCCGCAGCTAATTTCCGATTCGATTAAAACCGAATTGAAATCCATTGGTCTGTGGGATGTGCATCCCCGGAATTTGTTTAGAATCAGCTGGAAAAACGAACCGGTGGCCAGTGGCGGCGGCTATACGGATGTGAATTACATGGTACTGCCGCCTGAACTTACCGGCGTCAAAGCGAAAATCATTGCCCTGGTTGGCAAATGGTTTCCCACGGGCGCCCATAAAGTCGGAGCTTCTTTTGGGTGTCTGGTACCGCGCCTGATTACCGGACAATTTGATCCGACCTCTCAGAAGGCAGTTTGGCCATCGACGGGCAATTACTGTCGCGGTGGCGCATATGATTCAGCGTTGCTGGGATGCGAATCTATTGCGATTCTGCCGGAAGAAATGTCCAAAGAACGTTTTGAATGGCTGGCGAAGATTGCCGGCGAAGTGATTGCAACGCCCGGTTGCGAGAGCAATGTGAAAGAGATTTTTGATAAATGCTGGGAACTACGGAATACCCGCGGCGATGATATTGTGATTTTCAATCAGTTCGATGAAATGGGCAATCATCTCTGGCATTATGAAGTGACCGGCAGCGCCCTTGCTGAAGCTCTAAAAGCGGAAATGGGACCTGATGATCAGTATGCCGGCGTCATTTCATCCACCGGTTCGGCCGGGACTCTGGGCTGTGGCGATTATATGAAGGAACTCTTTCCCCAGTCGAAAATCGTTGCCGCAGAGGCATTGCAATGTCCGACTCTGCTGAATAACGGCTACGGTGGTCATCGCATCGAAGGTATTGGCGACAAGCATATTCCATGGATTCATAATGTTCGAAATACCGATATGGTGGTCGCTGTTGATGATGAAAAAACTATCCGGTTAATGCGCTTGTTTAACGAAGAGAAAGGTCGCGATTACCTGGCACAAAATGGTGTCAGTGAAGATCTTGTACAGAATCTTGATCTGCTGGGGATTTCTTCCATCGGCAACCTGGTCGCGTCCATTAAGTTTGCCAAATATTACGAACTCAGCGAAAATGACATCATAATGACGATTTTTACTGACTCCATGGAGTTGTATGATTCCCGCATGCGGGAGCAGCACGAACAAAAAGGCGCCTACACTCACGACGATGCTGTTCGGGATCTGGAATTGCTGAATAACATTACATTTGATAACACTTTGGAACTGGATTACTACGCCAGGAAACGCATTCACAACCTGAAATACTATACCTGGATCGAGCAGCAGGGACGGGAATTGGATGAACTGAATGCACAGTGGTATGATCATCGTAACTATTGGGGAAATATTCACAGCATGACGCCGAAAATCGATGCTCTTATCGAAGAATTCAATCAAAAAACCGGGTTGAAACGATAATGTCTATTCTGATCAAAAATCCCCTGCTCTGTTGCCGGATATCTGAGGATATTCATTCCGGGGATGTTCTGGACACCTTTTCCGGCGGGCATATTTTTATCGGAGGTAAAAAGATCATTTCAGCCGGACCGGAGGAATTCGCAGGAACTGCCGATCAAATCATTGACGCTTCCCGAATGGTAGTTTTACCGGGATTCGTGAATACCCACCATCACTTTTTTCAGACCCTGACCCGGAATATCTACGCGACCCAGAAATCCGAATTGTTTGACTGGCTGGTGACAAACTATGAAATCTGGCGCGGGATCAGTGGTGAAGCATTCTATATCAGCGCGAAAACGGCGATTGCCGAGCTGCTGAAATCCGGTTGCACAACAACATCCGATCACCTTTATCTCTTTCCTCAAAACGCTGAACCAACTCTGATTGACCGGGAAATCGAAGCTGCCTGTGAAATGGGAATTCGTTTTCAGCCGACTCGCGGATCCATGTCGCTGAGCAAAAAAGATGGCGGTCTGCCGCCGGATGATGTGATTCAGACGGAAGCACAAATTATTGAAGATACTCTGCGTTTAATTAAGAAATATCATGATGATTCATTTGGTTCTATGACCCGGATATCGCTGGCGCCCTGCTCGCCCTTTTCGGTGACACAGGCATTGATGAAAGAGACCGCCCGTATTGCTAAAGAGAATAAGCTGCAAATCCACACTCATCTGGCCGAAACCAAAGATGAAGAGGATTTTTGCATTAAAAAACTTGGCCAGCGGCCGTTCGATTTTATGAAATCCGTGAACTGGATCGGCAGTTATGCCTGGTTCGCTCATTCCATATACCTGAATGACGATGAAATCCGTCAGGGCGGAAACGCCAGGGTTGGTGTGGCCCATTGCCCGTCATCGAATATGCGGCTCGGGTCAGGAATTGCCCGGATCAAAGAAATGCTGGATGCCGGGATAAAAGTTGGGATTGGGGTTGATGGTTCAGCGTCCAACGATTCGTCGAATATACTGCTGGAAATGCGCAACGCGATGCTAATCAGTCGATTAAGAGAACCGCAATTCTGGCTAAGCACAGAAGAGATTCTCTGGATGGCAACAATGGGTGGGGCAAAGGCATTGGGCCGGGATGACATTGGACGAATTCTTTCCGGGAAATGCGCGGATATTACGATGATTTCCATGGATCGCCTGGAATATGCCGGCGCTCAACACGATCCCGCAGCGGCGGTTATTTTCTGTACGACCATGAGTCCGGTGGATTGGGTAATTGTGAATGGGCGGATTGTTGTGGAAAAAGGCAGGATCAGAGGATTGGATGAGCCGGCATTGATAAAGAAACAGCAACAAATTTCCGATGAACTCGTTGCCCGGGCGGAAGCCGAAACCGGGGAAAAATTGAGACGATAAATAAACGTAGGGGTTCAAAATATTGAATCCCTAAAAGATATTATGAATAAATTCGACCCTCATTCCGACATTCTCGCCCTCGATTTTGATGGTGTAGTCGTTGACAGTATTGAAGAATGTCTGGTGATCGGATACAATGCACTGGCCATTCAGCAGGACCGACCGGACAGGATTTCACAGGTAGAGGAACTGAACCCGGACATTATCAGCGAAGCCCGGCGAATTCGTAATTTTATCCGCCATGGTCAGGATTATGTCTATATTCATTATGCTTTACACCAACAGGTCAACATCAATAATCAGCAGGATTTTGATCAATTTCTGGCAAAATATAAATCCCTGAATTCTGAATTCCGGCGGTTATTTTATGCCGAACGAACCCGTTTTTTCAATGATGATCCGAAAACGTGGTTGGCACTGAATCCGTTTTATCCGGGAATGCGGGAATTTCTGGAAAAATATCAGCCTAAAGATCAGTTGTACATTATTACCACAAAGTTGAAAGAGAATATTGAGGTAATCATTAACGCGGCGAAAATTGATATCGCTAAAAAAAATATACTTTCGGCTGATCAAAAAATGTCCAAACCGCTAATTATTGAACAATTGCTTTGTGATAATCAACTAAACCCGTCGGCGTTTCACTTTATTGACGATCAGGTGGACACGTTGATTCAAGCCAAATCTACTGGAGTTAATCTTTATCTGGCTGGATGGGGCTATAATAATAAAGATCAGAAGATAAAGTCCAGGAATGAACAACTATGTGTCCTGACACTGAAGGTATTTTTGAATAAATTCAGATCGTAGACCGATTTACCGGCGTCGCCAGAACGCTATAAATAGTCCGGCGATATATAGGAACCCAAGGATTAGTAGGAGTTTTGTCCAACGCACTTTGGCGACTACAATGATGCTGGTATATCGGGTTCCGCCGGGTGCAATGACGATACTGTAGTTGTCGATGCGCCGGGGTTGCTGCATACCGGTATGATAGTATTTTCCATTGATTTTCAGATTAAATACGCGCTGCTGGTGGTTGAATCCTTCCAATATGAATTCACTGCTGTCTACGAATACCGTATCGCCAAAAATGACCGGATAGTCCTCTCCATTAATTGTTAAATAAAAAATGATTTCCTGATCATAAACGCTTTGATAAAGGCGGTAGTGGCCGATGGCGTAAGGTTTGTTAACGGCCAAATAAACCGTATCCTTTCCATCAATCTGTAATCGACTGATAAAGGCCTTAGCTGTGTGCTGTCCGGGATGGTATTGAATGTCAAAATCGAGTAATTTTATGCTTATATCATATTTATCGGATTTTGAATCGGTGTAATCCGAAAAGCGAATCTCTTCACCTTCTTTAATCCGAAAGTCAAAGCGTTGGTTACTGCCTTTTTCAATGGCAATCACGATAAAGCACAGCGCCAGCAGAAGGTGAATGACTTTCTGGATCGGCGTGCGAATTCCTTTCAATAAGATACTGCCGATAATGATCCCGGTGAGTAAGCCCCAAAGAACAACATTAACCGGAGAACTGTAGAATCTGTCCAGGTGAAAAAAATGGATCAAAACATTCGTTGTACCCGGATATGCGCCGGGTGGGAATTCACTGGTTTGAGGAATAAAGGTACTGACAGCCAGGAATAGCAAGAGCAATATGCTGATTATTTGAAAAGTGCGTATCCAGAATTTTCGCATAATATCAACTCCATCAATTGAATTAATTTAGCGGAAACCTGAAAGATTGCAAATTTAATTAAACCAATGAGGGAAATAAGTCGAAGGCATTTTCTATCCGGAATGTCTGAGTACTTTTCCAGCAAACATATCCGTGTGTTTACCGTTTTCAATTGTTAGTTTTCCATTAACGATGACATGCTCGATGCCGGTGGGATATTGATGTGGATCGGTAAAGGTTGCATTGTCAATCACGGTTTCCGGATTAAATATAACGATATCGGCGAAGTAATTTTCCTTCAGATAACCGCGCTGTTTCAGACCCAGTTTTTCGGCGGGCATGGAGGTCATTTTCTGGACGGCTGTGACAAGGTCAAACACTTTTTCCTCGCGGGTGTATTTTCCGAGTACCCGGGGGAAGGTCCCATAATGCCGGGGATGGGGCTTGCCTTTGCCGAGTTTTCCATAGGGAGCTACGGCAATTCCATCGGAACCGATCATCAGCAGCGGTGAAGCAAGGATTTTTTTCAGGTTGTTTTCATCCATGGCAAAACCAATGACGCCCACGCGGTTCTGTTCTGCAATCAGCAATTCCCGAATGAATTCAAAGGGTTCTTGCCCGGTTATTTCAACACAATCCAGGATCGATTTCCCCTCGTAAATTTTATTTTCCTGAATTCGACAGTTGCTGATAAGCACCTTATCCCAGCCGCCGATCCGTTCCCCCCGGCTTTCGGTATAGGGTTTAATCTTCGCTAAATCATTTTTATTCTGAAGCCGGTTCAGAATGTCGTCTGTGTCACCCTGCCGGGACCAGAGCGGCAGAAAGGAAGACAACCCGGTTCCCCAGGCGTTATAGGGATAACGATCGGCATGAACCGGCAGTCCCCGGTCGTGGGCGGTGTGTATCATTTCCAGCATGTGATCCACCTTGTGCCAGTTGGACTGATTACAGGCTTTGAAATGGGAAATCTCCAGAGAGGCGCCGGATTTCCGGCAAATTTCCAGGGCTTCTTCAATGGCCTCTTCGACCGTATCATCTTCGTTACGTATATGGGTAGCGTAAATGCCGTGATAGTGTGCAACGACTTTTGCCAGTTCGATAATCTCATCGGTTTTGGCATAACTGCCGGGCGCATATTCGAGTCCGGTTGACAGTCCCAGGCTGCCGGCTTCCATTGTTTCAGCCAGTACCTGTTTCATTTTTTCCAGCGCTGCCGGCGTCGGTTGCACATCATTTTTCCCGATTACAAATGCCCGTAAATCGCCGTGTCCGGTGAAGGTGGCATAATTCAATGAGGGATGTGCTTTTTCGATGGTGCTGAGAAATTCATCGGCGGTTTGCCAGCGTTTGGAAATCCCGTAGCGGTCTTTCAGATTGCCGTAGAGTTCATGACTATCATCATCGGTCAGAGGAAAGGGTGACGAACCGCAATTGCCGCCCACTTCGGTGGTGACGCCCTGGCGGATTTTACTTTCGCCTCTGGGGTTAGCCAGCAGTTCGGAGTCGGTGTGAGTGTGAATGTCGATAAAGCCGGGACTGACGATCAATCCTCTGGCGTCAATGATTTTATCGGCGCCTGCATCGGCGAGATCCGTAATCGCGACAATTTTATCTTTCCGAATGCCCAGATCAACCGGTTTCAAAGCTGTTGATGTACCATCAATAACTAATCCGTTTTTAATAATCAGGTCGAAGCGGTTTTTCACGGAACAGCCGGCCATGACGCCCAATCCGATCAGTGTGCCGGTTTTAATGAACTCTCTGCGGTCGATTTTCTTCGCCATTTTATGCCCTCAATTGTTTGTTGAAATTTAGGGAATGAAAACGGGAATGGAAAGAAATCGTGGATATATCTAGTTTTGATTTATCCCGTGAGGTGGGTGAGGTTATCTCGTTCCGGGGCTGCACGCCTGCTACGCCTTCGGGCAGGTGCTCCGGAACGGGCAAAATGGCCAAGGAGTACAACACCGTAGACAAATAATGTGATGAAGTCGTGATGTAAATAGGGCCCACCGGAGTGCGCCCTATTTTATCACTACCCACACAAAGAAAATATTAGTCCAGGGAGTGGACCACCAGGCCTTGCTTCGCTCGGAAATATTTCACTTAGGATTGCTCCGCAGGAGTTCCCATGGAACATTGATGATGTCAATGCGCGCAACCACCAGATTGCGTAGCCATTCTTTTCGCTGACGCAAGGCCGTTTTTCTTTCCTTGCGCTACTCGGAAAAGCATCAACGCTATTGATGCACTCCATAATTAAAAGTCATCTCTTAATTGCAGACGATCCAGTGGGTATTCAGCCATTATTTTCGCACAGTAATCTGCTTCGGATTCGAATCTCGTCTGAAAACTCCCAAATTCCCAATCAAAAGGATCATTAACATAACCATGTTTCACCGGGTTGCGCCAGATATAATGGGCAATCGTATAAAAAGCCCCGACCGTTTTGATACAGGTGTCCCAGTAGTTATGCCAGATATGGGCAGCGCCCTCGACCGCTAATCCGTTTTTATTTACAAAAGTCGCCGTGAAGCGATGAATATTGCGAATAATATTTGGTAACAGTTCCGGACTTTCTGTTGCGTTTACCAACAAATGATAATGGTTATCAAGCACAACCCAATCAATAATCGTCCAGCCCGATTCACCAAATGCTCGAGAAATCGAATCCAGTAAAAATGTCTTCGCAACCGAACTCCTGAAATGCCAAACTTTTTTATAGGTGGACGCGGTCAGAAAGTAAATCGCGTTTTCCCGGAAAAGGTGCGGCGGATTGTGGGGATAGGTTTTATACGTTTCCATCTTTTCCCTCGGAGTGCTCCGGAGTTCCCACGGAACATTGAAAGCGTCAATGCTCGCAACCGCCAGGTTGCGGATCCCTTCTTTTCGCTGACGCGAAAACGCACCAACACTTTTGGTGCATTCCATTTTTCTGTCTCGCTCGGAAATGCATCAACGCTATTGATGCACTCCATTATTTCACTGGGACTGCTCCGGCGTACTTCATACCCTTTACCTCAATCCTTAAAAAAAAACAAATAGTCCAATAGTCCATTAGTTTACCCCGTGAAATTTGCGAAGCAACTATTTCACGGGGGTCAATCCCTCACACAACGAACCGAATGCCCGATTTGCCTACTGTAGTTATCACGGAAAACATTCGGACTAGAGTAACTCAGGTTCAGGCTCCGGCTCGATGCGGAGTAACTATCGTAGTCTGTAGATGACCAGAAGTAGGCGTGGCTACCCACATCGCCGTAACCACCGTAGTTACGGTAGCCACCCGGCAAAGCGGAAAAACCGCTTTCATTGGTGGCGCCGATGTTGGGACTGTTCCAATGAATTGTTCCGGCTTCTTTCATTTTACCGCCGGCGACTGCCTCACCGCCCAGGTAATCAACCAATGTTTGCCACTCGGCATCGCTCGGCACATGCCAGCCTGCGGGAGCAACATTGCGGCTGTCGCTTAGGCTGTCGCTTACCGCGTACCAGTTGTACAAGCTTCCGTAGGTATCGGCATTACTGGCATTATTAGCATAGTTACAGTAAGCGCCGGTTGTGAGATTGCACCATTCCGTGGCATCGGTAACATTGGGTATCGCGTCGCCATTGCGGCAATGGGTCACTTTCAGGTTTTCTGCCATCCAAACCTGAGCGCCAATTTTAACAGTTCTATAAATATTTCCATCGACATCAATAACATGCCAAGGGTCAACCATCTCATTTGAATAATCGGACTGGTTATTTAATGTAAATGTCCGAACCCGGTACGTATAAATCTCGCCATAAGTCAATCCGCTTTCTTCATAACTTGTCGTGTTAGCGTCTAATTCAGCAATTTGAATGTAACTTCCGGTTCCGGTTTTGCGTTCGATCCGGTATCCTGCCTCAAATGCACAGTTGTCTATCCAAGTCAGTTTTATCGTCTGGTCATCAATGGCTGCCGCCATTAGGTTTGTTGGAGCAGGAATAACCATTTGGGCTGAATTTTCATTGGAATAGGAAGATTGGTTTATGGATGTGAAAGAGCGCACCCGATATGTGTAGGTTTCGCCGTAAGCCAATCCCGCGTTTGTATACTCGACGGCATTAGCGCTCAATTCCGCAATTTGGGTATAACTACCGGTTCCGGTCTTGCGCTCGATCCTGAAACCTGATTCAAACGAACTATGATCTGTCCATGTAAGTCTAATCGTCTGGTCATCTATTACGGTCGCATTTAAACCTGTCGGAGCCGGAAAAGAGGTACTTATTACCTGAGAAATAACTGGAGTTGAAAGGTTCTTTTCGGCAAATGCGGTAATTTTATAGGTATATCCGATATTGATTACAAGGCTATCATCGATGAAAACGGTCGTGTCGGTTCTTCCCACCTCTTTATAATCAGAAGCGCCATCTTTTCTTTCGATGACAAATCCTCCGATTTTCGACTCTTCCTGTGTCCAGGTCAGACGAATATGAGAGTCATCGATTACCGTTGCCGTCAGGTTCGACGGCGCCCATTCGTCCGGTTTGATTTCAGTGTCCGGGTCGAGCGGATTACGGAATTTATGGTCGCAGGTGAAGGATAAGATGAGTATGAAAATAAAAAATACTCTGACTATAGATAAAATTCTTTTCATTGGTTTACCTCCAGGACGTTGCCGAGATAAATCAAATGCAAAAACTCATAGAGGCTATAGCCGGAAAAACCGATGCCGATCGCTACTCCGCCTTTGGCGAGACTGCTGAATAATTCCGTCCGGTTCCGGTATTTCTGCACGTCATTGACCGTTCTACCGTCGCAATATTTATCGTAGTACCATTCGGACATCAGCGCCGAGGCGCCGGTGAGGCACCAGATTCCAATTGATGACACAGTTGCGCGATTTCGTTTGGTTTTTATGCGCCTGTAGTCCTGGCTCCCGTCTAACAAACTAAGGTTGATTTTAGTAATAGCGTTTTCGGTAATCTCGAATTTCTGGGTAGTTGGATAGCAATAAGGTTTCCGGGCGGTGATTTGATATTCGCCAATTTGCAGCGCAGACGATTTTTCTGCGGGTTGGAAATCTGCTTTGTTAATAGTCAGTCGGGCATCGCCCGGCGCCAGATTGACTTTCAAAGAACCGAGCCGTGGCTCGAGCTTGACGGTTTTCTGGAATGAATCATCCGGATTGAGTTGGATCGTTTCTTTGTATGGAAGATAGCGCCAGTGTTTGACCTCAAATATATAATTTCCGGGATTGACCTTAGCTTCCGACCATCTTCCTTTGCCCAGCAAACTGTTATTCAGGTAGATTTCTGCCTGAGGTTCATTGATGGTAATTGTGGCGCGGGCGTACTGGGATTTCAGGGTGGCGCTGAGCGGATTCTCCTTGTCGGCCAGAACATTGATGAAGGTAGTGAACGGTTGGAAGTCGGCTTTCTTCATGACGATGGTTCGCAGACCGGCGGGAACGCCTTCGATTCTTGAAGGAGTCGCACCGGACGGTTTACCGTCAATCAGAATTTCCGCGCCGGCGGGAATACTGTTCAGAACAAGCGCGCCGGTTTTGTTGTAAATCGAAACGGAGGTGGCGGTCGGCATGTCGAGCAGTCCGAGCAGTTTCAAAAGTGCGTTGTTCATGCCTTCCATCAGCAGGATTTCGAGTTCGCCCTGGAAATCGTAGCTGGCACTGCGCTCGATTTTGCCGGTTTCGATGTCGAGCAGACGCAGTTCGACGGTGAAGACTTTGCCGAAAGCGCCGACCGAGCCGGTGATCATTTTTTGCACGCCGAGCAGTTGGCCGACTTCCACGGCGCAGGCGTCGCTGGTACAGCCGGAAAGCTGGAATTGCTGTTCGTCGAGGATTTCCTGCATTTTCTGACGCTCTACAACATCATAGATGCCGAGATTCACGACATTACTGCGGAGACGATTTGTAAGAATTTCAGCTTCATTTTTAGCCAGCCCCTTGGCGTCGAGGTCTAAGACCGCCAGCGTGGTCTTTGGCTGAGAGTAAAGGGGCAAAACGGATAAAAGTACGCTGGTGGCAAAGGCGATAAAGAAGTTGTTTTTCATTTTGAATTCTTTTAGATAGAAAACAGTCTGCTATCGTTTATTTTTTTATGCTTCAATATAAAATTAATCGCGTTCGTTTCCAAATATTTTCTTGGATCCCTTCTGTTTGAGGACACTCTCGTCATCTGTTTTTCTTTCCTCACTACGTTCGGAAATGCATCAACACTATTGATGCGCTCCATGTTTTTAATAACCCAAATTACTCAATGCACTGAGCAGAATTACTGAAAAATCTGAGTGAGCGTTTTTATTCCAGCGAATGGACCACCAGTCCGCTGCGCAGTTTAGGCTCGAACCAGGTAGTTTTCGGGGGCATAATCTTGCCGGCGTCGGCAATCGCCATCAGCTGCCTGATTAATACCGGGTAGAGCGCAAAGGCTACCGCCATTTCACCGGAATCCACCCGTTTTTCCAGTTCGCCGAGTCCGCGAATCCCGCCAATAAAGTCGATCCGTTCATCTTTCCGCAGATCGCCGATACCGAGAACCGGTTGGAGGATATTTTTCGTCAGGATCGATACATCAAGGCTGGCCACAGGATCAGCTTTATCGAAGGTTTCCGGTTTGGCCTGTAAGGTGTACCACTGATGATTCAAATACATGCCGAAAGTGTTGGCATTTTTCGGTTTGGCGGAACCACTGCAGCAGACCGGGGCGATGGTGAATATTTCAGCGATTTTCCTGATGAATTCCTGCTCACTAAGGCCGTTCAGGTCCTTGACAACCCGATTATAATCGATGATACTCAGTTGATCGTGAGGGAAAAGTACTGCGAGAAACCAGTTGTATTCTTCATTGCCGCTATGAACGGGATTGGCTTTTCGGCGTATTTCACCCACCATGGCCGCAGATTTGGAACGGTGATGACCGTCGGCCACATAAGTAAATGGAATCTGATTGAATCGTGTGATAATGGACTGAATAGTATCAACATCACTAATGACCCAGACCGTATGCCGGATACCGTCATTGGTCGTGAAGTCGTATTCCGGTTGTTCTTTCACAATCTTTTCAACCAGTTGATCGATCGTCTCATCGGCATTATAGGTCAGGAATACCGGGCCGGTATTGGCATTTGTATATTTGACGTGATTGATACGGTCTTTTTCTTTGACTTCCCGGGTCAGTTCATGGATTTTGATTTTCCCATTGAGGTAATCCTCAACCGACGCATCGACAACCAACCCGTACTGTTCATGACTGTCCATAATTTGGCGATAGACGTAGATACACTCGTTGCTGTCCTGGATCAGCCAGCCCTTTTCCTGCATTTTCTGAAGATTTTCGGCGGCTTTCAGATACACTTTTTCATCATAGTGATTGATGTCTTCCGGCAGATCGATTTCCGATTTGACGACATGCAGGAAGGAATAGGGATTGCCTTTTGCTTCAATGCGGGCTTCCTCGGAATTCAACACATCATAGGGTCGGGAGGCGATTTTATCGGCCAAATCCTGTTTTGGGCGGATTCCTTTGAATCCTTTGATTTTAACCATTCAATTTCTCCGGATGCAGTTTTATATTAAAACGGCGACGATTTTTTCGGCAATTTCGATGCCTACCCGGTCCTGGGCCTCTTTTGTACTGGCGCCGATATGGGGCGTGGCGGAAACTTTCGGATGATTGATCAACTGCGGATTGGGGGTGGGTTCATTCAGAAAAGCATCAATCCCGGCCCCGGCGATTTTCCCGGTATTCAAAGCTTCAAGCAGGTCATCTTCATTGATCACGCCACCACGGGAAGTATTAATAATAAATACTGTTGGTTTCATTAATTCAAATTCAGTTTTGCCAATGAAATTATGGGCCTGTTTGGGTACATGCAATGTAATGAAATCCGACTCTTTCAGCAGTTCTTCTTTGGATACTGTTTTAACGTTCATGTCGGTTTGAATATCAGCCAGGTCGAAGACAATGACCTTCATTCCGAAAGCCAGTGCCATTTTTGCGGTAATCTGGCCAATCTTTCCAAAGCCGACAATACCCAGGGTTTTTCCGGCCAGTTCAGAACCTATGTAAGCTTTCTTGTTCCATTCGCCGTTGCGCATGGTGATATTGGCCTGGGGAATAAACCTAGCCAGGGCAAACATGTGCGCGAAAACCAGTTCCGAGACCGAAGCAGAATTGGCGCCCGGAGTATTCAGAACCGGAATGCCTTTCGACTTGGCATACTTATGATCGATATTGTCGATACCGGTGCCGCCGCGGGCGATGAGTTTCAGATTTTTACCGGCGTCAATGACATCCTTCGGCACATTTGTGGCCGAACGGACCAGAATTCCGTCGTATTGCGGAATGACTTTCAGCAGCTCATCATGTTCGTAATACTGAACATCAAAATCGATATGATTGTCCTTCAGAATTGTTTTACCAAAAGGACTGATTCCATCAGTAATTAAAATCTTCATCGCGCTTCTCCTTTAATTAAAATCACCAGGGCACGAAGATTTTATTTTTTTGAATATCTAATCATCAGTGCCTGGGAGTTTTGTCATTTTTAGATTTCCGTTTCCAGCAATGCCAGCAATGCTTTCAATTCTGCCATGGTCCGGTCGGCCATATGGGCGATCCGGAAGGTTTTTTCCTTCAAGTCACCATAGCCATTGGAAATCATATAGCCTTTTTCGCCGATACGTTTATTCAGGTCCGCAACGGAAATGTCTTTTGTATTTTTAATTGTGGTCAGGGTGTTGGATTCGTAATCTTTGGCTGCAAACTGTTCGAAATGCTTGTTGGCCCAGGCGCGGGTCACTTTGGCCATTTCCAGATGGCGGGTAAAGCGGTTTTCCAGACCTTCGACATTCAAAATATAATCCAGCTGTTTGTCCAGGGCATAATAGTGGGACAATGACGGTGTTGATGGATACTGATAGGGCTTTTTCTGCATGTAGTCATAGATTTCGATGAGATCGAGATACAGTCCGCGGTTCTCAACGGTGCGGCCCTGGGCGATTGCTTTTTCACTGATAGTACAGACGGACAATCCCGGAGGCAAACCCAATGCCTTCTGGGTGCTGGTGATACAGACGTCGATGCCCAGTTTATCGACTTCGATTTTTACTCCGGCAGCCGAAGATACAGCGTCTACCAGCCAGAGGACATCGGGATACTTTTTCTTGATTTCGGCGATTTCTTCGATGGGATTCATGACGCCGGTTGAGGTTTCGTTATGAGTAATCGTAAATACGTCGTATTTGCCGGTAGATAGGTATTCGTCCACAATTTCCGGCAGGGTCGGCTGGCCCCATACGGCTTCGACCTTGTCAACGGGGACGTTGTTGGCCTTGGCCATTTTGGCCCAACGGTTTCCAAAAGCGCCAACGGAAAAAACAAGCGCCCGTTTGGTTGTCAGTGAACGGACAGAACCTTCCATCAGACCGGAGCCGGAGCTCGTTGACAGCAGGATCGGGTTTTCGGTGAAAAACACTTTCTGCAGTTTTTTACAGACACTTTCTCCTAAGGCCGAGGCGTCCTTGGTACGATGTCCGATCATGGGGGTGCCCATGGCTTCAAGGATTTCTTCACGAACATCCACCGGACCGGGGATAAATAATTTTTTATGCATAACTCCTCCTACGGGTTTTTGTTTGATTTGCTACACCACTTCTATCTGTCTGCAATTTCTCTACCAATTTTTAATTTCTTAATATTTTTAAGGATTCCTTCAAGATTGACGCCCAATTCTTTAACAATTTAAACGATTCCGTCGGAGAAGAAAAATAGTTTACGCTGTTCTAATGGAAAGTAGATTTCTGTCGATGCCAGGCAGAATCACCGGAATGAAATCAAACAATATCATGTTCTTATTTCTTGAAAATATGTTAAACCGGATTTTCAGAATTAGGAAAGAAACCGGATTGAACATAATTATTGGCGGTGAAGGGTTTTTCTCAAAAGTAAAAATTATTTTTGCATGGTTTTTGGTTTATAAAAAGTGAAAATCTATGTTCCCCGTCGGTTGGGTAGCATTGGTGTTCCGGGTGGCATGAGTTTTGACATTCCAAATCCGGAATGATCACCATTGTATAAGCGAAAACTTCTGGTGAATTATTCAGACTCACAATCAAAACGGGAAGGAATATCATGGATCCGAGGACAACTGAATGGAGCAAACTGGATTTCAGTTACAAATACATTCCCTACCGGTTTCATAGCTATTGGAAAGATGGAGCCTGGGATAATGGAAAGCTGACTACCGAAAACAAACTGTTGATTGATGAAGGGGCCGTCTGTCTGCATTATGGTCAGGAAATATTCGAAGGCATGAAAGCCCAGCGTTCCAAAGACGGTCGTATTTGGCTCTTCCGCCCCTATGAAAATGCCCGCCGCTTTAATGAATCAGCACGGCGCATATTAATGCCGGAAATTCCGGAAGAACAGTTTATAGGTGCAATTAAGCAGACACTGATGGCAAATGAAGAATATATTCCACCATACGGGACCGGCGCGGCGATGTATATTCGTCCTTTTATGCTGGGTGTGGGGGAAAATCTGGGCGTTAAACCGGCAAAGGAATACCAGTTTATCGTTTTTGTGACGCCAGTGGGCCCCTATTTTAAGGAAGGTTTTAATCCGATCAGTCTGAAAGTCGAGACCTATTATGATCGTGCGGCAGCCCATGGGATCGGTCAGGCTAAAGCCGGCGGCAACTATTCCGCCTCGTTGCTGCCCCTGAAAAATGCCCGGGATGAAGGCTATGACGAAGTCGTTTATCTCGATTCCATCCATCATAAATATTTTGAAGAGACCGGCGCTTCCAATGTATTTTTTATACTAAAAGACAATGTCATTGCTACACCGAAATCGGAGTCCATTTTAAATAGTATCGTGCGGCGCTCGGTGATGGATGTTGCCCATGAGGATTTTGGGTATACCGTCGAAGAACGGCCGGTTGGCGTTGATGAAATCGATACATTTCTGGAAGCCGGTGCCTGTGGAACGGCGGCGGTCATTACCCCGATCGGGTGTCTTGGTTATGAAGGCAAACGCTATCAGTTTTATGCCGACGGCAAAGAACCGGGTCCGATCACGACGCAGCTGTACAAGCATTTAACGGCACTGCAAGTGGGTGATATAGAAGATACCCGCGGCTGGCTGGAAGAAGTTCGCTGATAAACAGCATGGATTTATTGAATAAAGGAAATTAATCATGGTAACGGATAAATTTAAATGGGACGATCTGGATAAAGACGGGATGACCTACCTGATGGAAAACCGGAAAGAGGTTTTCAAAAGTTATCAGAAAATGGTCAGTAACCTGGGGACCCACCTCGATGAAAAAACCCGGCAGCTGGTGATGCTGGCGATCCAGGTCAACAGTCCGTCGCCGGATGCAATAAAAATCATTATACCAAAGGCTATCCGGGCCGGCGCCGCCCGGGATGAGATCATCGACACATTAATTCTGACTACTCCGGTGGTCGGCTTATCAACGGTGATGAAAATGCTGCCTTTTGTATTGAAAGAGCTGGAGTCTTTTGAAAAAGCCTACGGCGAGGTCCGCTGATTCTCAGTAGTGAGAATGCATTAATTGAAAAGCAGGGAACACTATGCCCGTCTCCAAAAAGATCGCTGACAGTATAACCAGGTCGTCCTGGATCCGAAAGATGTTCGAAACGGGAATTGTCCTGAAAAAAGAACACGGCAGCGAAAACGTATTTGACTTTTCTCTTGGTAATCCCGATTTGCCGTCACCGTCGGAATTCGATCGGATATTGATTAATGAATCCAAGAAAATCGGCGATTTTGTACACGGTTATATGCCCAATGCCGGTTATCCGGACACCCGTCAGTCCATCGCAGATATCCTCAGCCAGGAGAGCGGCCTGCCTTTTACTGAGAATCATGTTATTATGACCTGTGGCGCCGCCGGGGCGATAAATGTATTTCTCAAATCAGTGCTGGATCCCGGAGATGAGGTTGTCGTAATTTCGCCCTATTTTGCCGAGTATAATTTCTATATCGACAATCATCAGGGTGTTCGGATTATATCGGAATCCACTTCGGAATTACTGCCGGATTTGGATGAACTGAATCAGAAAATCGGCCCGCGGACCAAAGTCGTCATCATTAATACTCCCAACAATCCCAGCGGACGGGTGTATTCGGAAAAGATGCTGATAGACCTGGGAAATCTGTTGAAGCAGAAAAGTCAGGAACTGGGCCACCCAATCTATTTATTGGCGGATGAGCCCTATAAGAAGATCATTTTTAACGGGTCGACCTATCATTCGCCACTACTTTATTATCGTAATACAATTCTGGCCACATCCTTTTCAAAAGATCTTTCGATAGCCGGCGAGCGAATCGGCTATCTTGCCGTCAGCCCGCTGATTGAAGATGCAAATACAATCGTCAATGCGGCTACATTTTGCAACCGGATTCTGGGCTATCTCAATGCACCGGCACTGATGCAGCGGGTTGTTAAACATGTCCTGAATGCGAAAGTGGATGTGGCAGTGTATCAAAAACGCCGGGATATCATGTGCGATGGGTTGACCGAAATTGGTTACGATCTGATTATACCGGAAGGCACTTTTTATATTTTTCCACGGTCTCCGATTTCCGATGATGTGGCCTTTGTAAAGGCGTTGCAGGATCGATTGATTCTGACCACGCCGGGCAGCGGTTTTCAACGGCCGGGATATTTTCGGATTGCCTTGTGTGTTCCGGAAGAGACAATTGTAAGATCGCTGGATGGTTTCAGGCAAACCTACAGACAGTTAAAAAATTGATGAATAATCATTTATAAATGGAGTGAATTATGACAATATCAAAAAGCAGAGGACATGTGGTGATCAATACCGAGGAGTGCAAAGGGTGTGAACTCTGTATTGAAGCCTGTCCGTCCGACGTATTGTTTTTGTCCGATAAGTTTAACACCCACGGGTATCATCCCTCCGCATACAAAGGCGAGGACTGTACCGGTTGCGGCATCTGTTTCTATACCTGCCCGGAACCCGGAGCGATCACTGTGTTTAAACGCTGGGATTTAATGACGGAAACCGCCGCCTGTTCGCATTGTGGTGGTGATTATAAAGTATTCCACACGGATGAAAAACCGGAAGCACTGATCTGCACTAATTGTCTGAAACCAGTAAAAGATTCCCAATAGAGAGAGTGAGGTTGATATGGCGAAACAATTTTTAAAAGGGAATGAAGCGGTAGTCAAAGGCGCCATCCTGGCTGGTTGCCGGGCCTATTACGGGTATCCGATTACCCCTGCCAGTGAAATCGCGCATGCGGCTGCGATGTACATGCCGCTGGCTGGCGGAACATTCGTTCAGGCTGAGAGCGAAGTGGCCGCGATTAATATGGTCTACGGAGCATCCGCTGCCGGTGAACGGGTAATGACGGCTTCATCAGGTCCGGGCATAAGCCTGAAACAGGAAGGTGTATCTTACTGTGCCGGCGCGGAACTGCCTTGTGTTATTGTCGATATTGTTCGCGGCGGCCCCGGCCTGGGAAATATTGCCCCGGAACAGAGTGATTACAACCAGGTGGTCAAAGGTGGCGGTCATGGTAATTATAAAGTACTCGTTTTAGCGCCAAATTCCGTCCAGGAAATGTGTGATTTTGGAATGTTGGCATTTGACCTTGCCGACAAATATCGAAATCCCGTTTATGTGTTGACTGATGGGTTTATCGGGCAGATGATGGAACCGGTGGAATTTCCCGAACCGGTGACGACGATTCCGGAAAAAACCTGGGCAGTCAAAGGAACCGATGAAACAACCAACAATTTTATTACCTCCATTGATCTAGATCCCGATGATCTGGAACGTCACAACCAGAAACTTCAGCAAAAATATGCCATTATCGAAGAGCAGGAACAACGTGCCGAGGAGTATCGTACCGACGATGCAGAAATTGTTCTGATCGGGTACGGCATTATTTCCCGGATTATTCAGACGGTTGTCGATGAATTGCGGGATAAGGGCGTCAAAGCCGGTATGTTGCGGCCAATAACCCTTTTTCCATTTCCGAAGAAAGCCCTTGAAAAACTGACTAAGACCACCCAATTTTTTCTGACGGTGGAAATGAGCAACGGGCAATTGATCGATGATGTTCGTCTTCTTGTGGAAGGGCGTAAACCGGTTCATCTGTATACCCGTATGGGTGGTAATGTACCATCCACGAAGGAAATTCATGATGAAATAATGAAACTGATGAGGTTATCATGAATAATACAATCTTAAAAAAATCATCCAGTTTTTTTGATGTCTATGAACGCCGTCCGGGATCGGATAAACTGACAACCACCTATTGCCCCGGTTGCGGTCATGGCGTTCTCCATAAACTGATCGCGGAAGCCCTGGAAGACTTTGGTGTCCGTGAGAAGACTATCTTTATCAGCCCGGTTGGCTGCAGTGTATTTGCCTATTACTATTTTCATACCGGCAATGTTCAGGTCGCTCACGGCCGTGCGCCGGCAGTGGCTACCGGGCTCAAGCGGGCCCATCCCGACAGCGTTGTAATCAGTTACCAGGGCGACGGCGATCTGGCTGCAATCGGAACGGCTGAAATTATACATGCTGCCAATCGTGGTGAAGGGATTACGGTGTTCTTTGTCAACAATGCAGTCTATGGAATGACCGGCGGACAGATGGCGCCGACAACCCTGATCGGACAGAAAACAATGACAACACCCCGCGGACGATCGGCGGAGAACGATGGCTATCCGATTCGCATGAGTGAAATAATCGCGACCCTGGATGCACCGGTTTTTGTGGAACGCGTCATGATCGGCGATACCAAGTCAACCATGCATACCAGACAAACGGTTCGCAAAGCGCTGAAACTACAGATAGAGAAAAACGGATTTTCCTTTATTGAAGTATTAGCGGCCTGTCCGTCCCAATTGAAAATGACGCCCAGTCGTTCAAAACTCTGGGTGAAAGAGGTCTTGGAAAAACGTTTTCCCCTGGGTGTATGCAAAGACATTTCCGGTGAATTTGAAGGACGAAAATTTACCCGGAAAGATGTAAAGAATGATGAATTGCACGACATTTTGGATCTTGAAACGGCGCAGGTCGATCTGGAAAAAATCAGCCGGTTTCAGGATAAGCCTATTAATGAGGAGATCAAAGTTGCCGGTTTTGGCGGGCAGGGTGTGTTGAGCCTGGGAACCGTGCTGTCCGAGATGGGGATGCGGCACAATTATGAAGTCAGCTGGCTGCCGTCTTATGGACCGGAAATGCGCGGCGGTACGGCCAACTGCAGCGTTAAAATTTCCAAAAAGAAAATCGGTTCACCCCTGGTGGCCAATCCCACAATTCTGATTGCCATGAACCGGCCGTCGCTGGATAAGTTTGAAAACGATGTGGTTTCCGGCGGCTTGATCATATACGACGATTCTCTGATCGACCGCAAACCGGTCCGGGACGATGTGGACATTATCCCGATTCCGGCAACAAAATTGGCCGACGAACTGGGCAATACCAAAGCTGCAAATATGGTTATTGTCGGGGCATTAATAACGGTCAAAGAGATTATGTCACAGCAGATAATCCTGGATTCTTTGGGTGATGTCCTGAAGCGCAAGAATCTGGTGGAACTGAATCAGAAAGCGATCCTGCGCGGCGCCGAGTATATTAAAAACCTGAAAAAATAGTTTCATTGTTCATCCTTAATAAAAACCTCTTCTGCCAAGCGTGGAAGAGGTTTTTTATTACTCTTTCGGGGCTTCGCTGCTGAACGTCTCCTAGTTAAGCTTTGGAAAAAAATGACCGTCGCCTGTCCCCTTGGGGAATTTATTCGATGGGATAGACGTCCTGACTTTCCCAACAGGTCACAGGGGACTCCGATAGATCGGAGGACAAACCGAATAAATTCGGCAAATACTCCCAGGAACATCTGATCCACTCAATAAATTGAGCGGTTAGTGGTTATTATTTTGCTTCAGGATTGTGATACGGATGAGGCTTTTTATTATTATTGCCGGAACATTATATTAACGCTGAGAATAAAATTAAAAATGAAACGCTTCACTTTATTAGCGCTGATCGCTCTACTGGTCCAAACTCAATTGCTGGCACAGTTAAGTGCCGAGCAAAATCCGTCGGGGATTAACTGGAAAAAAATCCGCACCAACTACTTTGATATTATTGTCCCGGAAGAGATGCTTGCCGAGGGACAGCGGGTGGCGAACACGCTGGAATACCTGCGCCCCTCCCTGGAAAAAACCATGTATTCACGACTGCATAAATGGCCGGTGGTTTTGAATAGCCGCAGTGCAGTGGCGAACGGTTGGGTCGGGTATCTCCCGCGCATGAGTGAGTGGTATCCGGCGGTTCCACAGGACGAGTTTCCCGGAACACTGGATTGGTATCATCTGCTGGCTGTTCACGAAGGACGCCACATGGCCCAGTTTGATGCTTTTGACCGGGGTTTTAACCGTTTTGCAGGAATCTGCTTTGGTGATCTCGGGCTGGGCGCCTTTACCTTTTTCGGGACGCCGCTCTGGTTTATTGAAGGTGACGCCGTGGCCATTGAAACGGCCCTGAGCAATTCCGGACGGGGACGCCAGCCAATTTTCGATATGGGAATTCGGACACTCCTGCTTTCCGGAGAACATTACTCATACTATAAAGCCTATCTGAGAAGTTATAAAGACTATTACCCGGATTACTATGCGCTTGGGTATCAATTGGTAACCCATAACCGGCGGGAGTATGGCGCGGATACGTGGTCATTGGTGATGCGACGCTCTTCGAAATATTCCTACTGGCCCTATGCGTTCAGCCGTTCCATGAAAAAAATCACCGGCCGTAATGCCCGTCAAACTTATGATGATACAATGAAAGAGCTGAAAACATTATGGACGGAACAGATAAAAGGACTCGAAGAAACGCCGGTGGAACATGTAAATCAAAAATCAAAGAAAGTTTGGACAAATTATAAATTTCCACACCGGAATTCCGACGGCAGTATCGTCGCTTTAAAGACCGGCCTGGCCGATCCCTATACATTGGTCCGACTGACTCCTGAAGGTAAAGAAAAACGGATGATTCAGATTGATTATACTGAAAGAATTTCCGCTAATGCCGATAAAATTACCTGGAGTGTTCAGAATATCGATCCCCGCTGGTGGGCACAAAGTTTTTCCGAAGTGATTATTTACGATATCCCATCGGACACACGGCAGCAGATTACTCAAAAAGGAAGATATTTTGCGCCGGCAATGTCACCCGACGGAAAACAGATCGCAGCCGTAAAACAGGGCCTTGACCGGCACTGTTCACTGGTGTTGCTGAATGCAAAGAATGGTCATGAAATCCGGGAATTCCCTAATCCTGAAAATTACTTGATTAAAACTCCGGTGTGGTCGGAAGACGGGCTTAAAATTGGGTTTACCCGTCAGCGAAACGGTTTGCGGGCGTTGACAGTTCTGGATGTTGAGACTGGCCGCCAGGCCGATATCATTCCGGCAGGTTCGGAGGACATTAGTTTTCCGGTTTTTTACGGCGACTACATACTCTATGATTCGCCCTGGTCGGGCATTGATAATATTTACGCGGTCCACATGCAAACCGGGCAGCGCTACCAATTGACATCCCGGAAGTTCGGATCTTTTTACCCGGCGCCAGCCGGTGAATCGCTGCTGTTTTGCGACTATCAGGCAGAGGGGCTGAATATCGTTTCTGCAATGCTGGATACGACGCAATGGACACCGATTAAGCAAGTTGAACAACGTCTGGTGAATTACTTTGAGCCATTGGTTGAACAGGAACAGGGGCGTAATATCCTAACAGAAGAAGAGATTCCAAAGAAACAGTATCCGGTTGAAAATTATTCGCCACTTAAGCACAGTCTGAATGTTCACAGCTGGTATCTGCTACCCCTGCCGCCTTATGTGATCTATGGATTTTTATCGAACGATTTCCTGAATACGCTGGAACTCGGGACCCAGGTAACGTATCATGCCGGTGAACAGGTAAATGCTTATTCAATAAATGCCAGTTACGCCGGGTTTCGCCCGATCATTGACACGGAGATCAGTTTTGGCAAACGGACGGCAATATATGATTATCAAGGCAGGGATACTACGGATGTATGGAATGAGGTGAAAACTACAATGGGTCTCCGTTTTCCGGAGATCCAGAACCATGGCGCCCGGACAATGTTTTTACAGTATGAGCTGAATGGCAGTCTGGCCCATGTGTCAGATAAAAACCATAATAATACTGATGAGCCATATAACGGAAATTTCCAGATTATGTCTCACAGGATCGATTTTTCCACGACATTGAATAAGTCACGACGGGACATCTATCCGCGCCTGGCTACGGAATTTCAAATCTACTATGCTATGGCATTTTATGATTTTGAAGAGAGTAACGACCTGCGATTTGGTTCAATCCGTCAGTATATTCCCGGGATTTTTAAACATCACAGTCTTAGTGGATATTTAGCAGGGGAAAGTACGAATGGCTGGACGGATTATGCCTTTCAAAGCCGGATGCCGCGAATCCGCGGTTATACGATCGACGCCGATGTTCTCGGATCGCTGAATTACTCTTTTCCTCTGTTTTACCCGGACTTTTCGTTGGGTCCACTGCTGTTTGTCAAACGGATTCGGGCCAACCTTTTTTATGATTATGGTCTTAGTGACTACTGGTACAAGGATGATCTATTTCTGTATCGTTCCTTCGGGGCGGAATTGACATTTGATTTTAATCCGCTGACCCTCTACTACCTGGAACTCAATGCCGGAATCCGTTATTCCTACCGGGTGGAGGATGCTGACCGGGTGATTGAGATAATATTGGGCAGCGTTGCGTTTTAGAAGATGATAAAACCCGCATTCATATTCAGTATATTGATTCTGGCGAGTTGTGCATTTGCCCAGAACAATATAATCGGGACCACGGCTCCCGGTGATATGATTACCCTGTCGGTTTCTTCCGGGATTGGAAAAAGAACAATCTGGGTCAGTCCGACGCTGTCTGTCGTCGATTATTCCTATGAACAGGCCGACAACGAACTGTACCTGGCGCTTTGTGCCGGCCTGGATTGGAAACAACGTCTGCGGATTTCGCTGGTAATGCCGGCCCGGCGCAGCCATGAAGGAGGTATCGGTGATTTGTTAACGCGCGATCTGGATTGGATCAGCAGCCGGAAACGAGTCACGGCCCTGGTCCGGGTAGCGGAACTGCCGGCTAGCCGAATCACGCTTGGTTTTTCTGCGGGACTCTGGCAACTGGCTTCCCCACGATACTGGGATGACACGCCCCGGTTTGCCTGGAACGAGTGTGCCGGATTGCATATTGATAAACCGCTGAATAAGGGGAACGCGGCGCTATCTGTTGAACTTGTCCGCTTATCCGATGAATTTCAATCGAAGAGTAATCAATATGTTCTGGTTCATGCCGGCGCCGGCTGTCAACACAATATTACCGGTAAATTATTGGTACTGGGCGAACTGCGCTATGATCAGGCCTTCCCGAAGTATCTGAACAATGAACTGCTGGAGGTCCTGGACTGGTATTCCGCGTCTCTGGGATTGAAATACAATATTTTGTCACATGTGATAATCAGTGCGAATATCACGGTCGGGTTTCGGAATTCTATGATTCTATGGCCGAAGTCGAAAAGTACGTTTGACCTGGCGAAAGAAACCGTGCAGATTATCTGGGCAATTTGATTGTTTCCAGCACCATCATCGGCGTGATGTTCCGCATACAGTCGAAATGCTTTTTGGGCATTTGTCTAAACCGATGTGGGAGCATGGTCGACAGGAAAGGGTATTGTCTTCCAGGATGACGGCATTGGGATTTTCCGGGTAGAAGCCGAACTGCCGGACGGTGTTGCCAAAGATGGCAATTTGTGGTTTTCCGAGCAGGGCCGCCATGTGCATGGCCGCCGAATCGTTGCTGATAATCAGGTCACACAACGAAACCAGCACAAAATTTTCATAGAGATTATATTTTCCGCTGGTATCGATTATTCGGTCTTGATCTAATTTGCTGAGCGGCCGAATATATGCGGATTCCTCCTTGCTGCCGCCGAGGATGATCGTTTGATCGGTTTTTTCGAGGACCATGGTGATTAGTTTTTCGTAGTATTCCAAGGGCCAGCGCTTGGTGAAATGCCGGGCGCCGGGGTAGATGAGCATGCACTTTTTCCCGGCGTCTAACGCTGGGATGTCTGTTGTTAATCGATTAGCAATATCAGACTCCGGTGGGAATTCCAGAGTTTGAAAACCGTAGTCCTGAAAATTCAACGGAACAGTTCGCATATATCGCTGCCAGACTGGAACTACATTGAAAATATTCCAGTGCCATTTCACGTAGAAAAAGCGCCGGATGCGGTGTTTTTTGAATCGACTGACGACTGCATTTTGCCCCCGGGTCAACCGAAAAGTCCGCAGATTATTATGCAGATCAGCGATCAGCGGGTAGTGGTTCTCACGGATGATTTTCCGGATTCGGCGGGTTTCCGATCCACTATTATTTTTATCATAGATAATAACGTGCCGCAGCAATGGCCGGATCGGTTTCAGGACATCTTCAAAGTCATTGCCGACAATGAAATCGATGGCAGTTCGGGGATAGTCACGATGCAGCGCCTGTATCAGGGGAAATGTCAACAGAATATCGCCGATAGACGACAGGCGGATGAGTAATATTTGGGATGGAATTTCCATGGTAACAGTAACTCAGGAACTCATTTCAAGAATGTATTTATGCAAGGTTGGGATCGTTTCAGCATGATTTCCCCGAATGTCAAAACCCTGTCCGCCGAGCACTTTCGGCCACTCCACGATTCGGGTGCGGGAGCGGTACATATTCAGAAAGTCAAAATTGGCGGTTGTGAAGTCTTTAACATCAAACTCCATATTTCGTACCATGGTAATGGCTTTCAGAAACACTTCCGGTAAATTAACCGCTGAACCCACATTAAGCAATACGCCGTCAGTTAGTCTGGATACGGTTTTGATCATGTGTTGAAAATCGATAAAGGATGTTTTTCCCAGCGCCGCACCGTCACAGCTGGGATGTTGGTGGATAATATCACCACCAATGGCAATATGAACTGTGCCGGGAATGTTCTGGATCATGGCATTGTAGAGGATGTTCAGACTTTTATGGGGAAAGTCGAGTTCCGCTACTTTGCGTGCTACCGACAAACCATAACCTTCGTTTTTTTCATAGCCCGTGTTCAGGGCAGCGTTCATATAAGTCAGGGTTTCCGTGGCCATTCCGAAGGTCCCGTCTTTCAGGCCGTTTTGTACATCTTCCGAGGTTTCCCCGATCATGGCAATTTCAAAATCGTGAATTGACGCGCCGCCATTCATGGCAATATGATCGATAAATCCGCGGCGGATCAGGTCGATTAATATGGCCGAACAGCCAAGCTTTACCACGGCGCCGCCCATCATCAGCATGACCTTCGCGTCTTTTTCCTTGGCCTCGACAATCAGACGGGCCAGCTGACGGATGTCATCATTTTGCAGGTCAATGCCGGAAACCAGGGGAATCATGTCGTTTATGGAGAATTTATTTTTACGCTCGCTGATCGGATAGGTTTTGATTTTATTTAAGTCAATCATGATTGTCTGTTCCTTTGTTCTGTCTGTAAAATAGAGAATATCCGCTATTTATCCAAGATGGAAGAGTAGAGAATGGAGTACTGGAGTAATGGAGTGTTGGGGAAATGGAATCTTGATTCTTGCATCTTGACTCCCGACTCTCTGTAACAATGCCATTGTTATTGCATCTAATAACGTTAAATTCATATCAAACCTGGAGAAAAATGTCAAATACACAAGAAAATACGGCAATCCTCAACATCGGCGGGATGCATTGTGCTATGTGCGTAAAAACCGTGGAACGGTCTTTGAATTCACTGGACGGAGTTCGTGGCGCGACGGTCAACCTGGCGACGGAAAAAGCGCAGGTAGTCTTTGATTCAGAAAAAGTAGCATTGGCTGATCTGCGGACGGTTGTAGAATCCGCTGGCTATCAATACCTGGGCAGCGACCAGGATGACACCGAATTAGTGAAAAAAAAAGGTCTTGAAGATGAGCTGAAAACCCGGCGCCTCAGTTTTACACTGGGTTTCGCGGTCGGTGTTCCACTCATGCTGCTGATGTGGCTGCCAATCCGGCTGCCGCAGTTCTGGCCTTATATTCTGTTTGCGGTTACGTCACCGGTGTTTTTCTTTATTAGTTACCCGATCTTTCGGGCGGCCTTCCAGGCGTTGCGAAACCGGTCCCTCAATATGGACGTCATGTACTCTATGGGCATGGGTGTGGCCTATATTTCCAGTGTGATGGCAACTTTCGGCGTTGTATTATCCCGGGATTTCATGTTCTATGAAACCGCCCTGATGCTGGCAACCTTTCTAACTCTCGGACGCTTTTTAGAAACCCGCGCCAAGAGCCGAACTTCGGATTCCATTAAAAAACTCATGGAGTTGCAACCGCCGGTTGCAACGGTGATCCGTAATAACATCGAGTTGGATATTCCGCTGAGTGAGGTGCTAGTGGGTGACGTGATTATCGTTAAACCCGGTGGTAAAGTACCTGTGGATGGTTTTGTACAATCCGGTGACAGTTTTGTGGATGAATCCATGCTCACCGGCGAACCGGTGCCTGTGTTCAAAGAGATGGGATCAAAAGTGGTTGCCGGCACTGTGAATCAGGACGGCTCGTTTAATTTCATTGCAGATAAAGTCGACAAAGATACCATGCTCGCACAGATCATCCGCATGGTGGAAGAGGCCCAGGGCTCCAAGCCGCCGGTGCAGCGAATTGCCGATACCGCGGTGAGTTATTTTATTCCGGCGGTGCTGGCGATCGCCTTGATTTCCTTTGTTGTCTGGTATCTGATTGTCGGGAACAGTCTGCTGTTCTCGCTGACTACTTTGATTGCGGTGCTGGTCATTGCCTGTCCCTGTGCCCTGGGTCTGGCAACCCCGACAGCCGTAACGGTCGGGATTGGTCGGGGCGCAGAATTGGGTGTGCTTATCAAAAATGGTGAAGTTTTGGAAGCTGCCGGTAAAATCAGTACCGTAGTATTCGATAAAACCGGAACTTTGACCGAAGGTAAACCCCAGGTTGTCGATGTGAAAATCTATGAAGGAAACGAGCAAGTATTTCTACAATTAGCTGCCGGTATTGAAGCAAAATCCCAGCATCCGCTGGGCAAGGCAATTGTGGGATATGCCCGGACAATATCGATTGAACCCGGAAACGTGGATTCCTTTCAGAATTTTGGTGGTAAAGGGATCAGTGGAAATATCGACGAAAAATTGGTTATTGTCGGAAATCGGAAACTATTCAATGAACAAAAAATTGATATTTCAGAGGATGTTATCAACGATATTGATCGCTTCGAAAATGAGGGGAATACCGTGGTACTCGTTGCGATTCAAAACAAAATCGCCGGGATCATTGCCATTGCCGATCAGCTGAAAGAATCGGCCCAGCGGACAATAAATGCATTGAAAAAACGTGGTTTCAGTGTCGGACTTTTAACCGGCGACAATGAGCTGTCCGGGAATGCGATTGCCCGGAAACTGGGCCTGGATTTTGTACGGGCCAACATCCTGCCCAACGAAAAGGCGACGGAAATCAAGTCCCTACAGTCGGATGGCAAAATCGTGGCTTTTGTGGGAGACGGTATTAATGACGCTCCGGCGCTGTCTCAGGCGGATATTGGCATTGCAATGGGCAAAGGGACCGATGTGGCGATTGAAAGCGGTGAAGTAGTTTTGATGTATGATGATTTAACCGGAGTGGTAACGGCTATCGATCTCAGCCGGAAAGTCCTGCGCCGGATCAAGCAGAACCTGTTCTGGGCCTTTGCCTATAATACGGCATTGATACCGGTCGCTGCTGGTATCCTGTACCCGCTGTTCGGCATTGTCTTCAAACCGGAGCTAGGCGGTCTGGCGATGGCCATGAGTTCGGTGACGGTGATTACCCTGTCGCTGATGCTGAAACGATATAAGCCTGAGATGGCAATTTAAAAGGTAAAAATTTAAAATAATGGAGATTGAACGTTTGCGAAAGTTCCAAACTTTCGCAAACGTATAGTCGGCGCTACTTATTTCAAAAGGATACACTTTTTTACGGCGGTATATTCCGGTGAATTGATTTGAATGAAGTAGATGCCGGAAGCCAGGTTATTACCACTCCATTGAATCCGGTAATTACCGGGCAATTGAATTCCTGAAGAAAGGGTTTGGATACGAGAACCATTAATCGAATAAATACTTAAATCCAGATCGGTTTTTTCGAATACCTGATAGCGTATTTCTGTCACATTATTGAAGGGATTGGGATAATTCTGATAGAGAGTAAATTGGTGGGCCTGGTAAGAAGGTTGGCATTTAGAAGCAATATCCGATATATCACCCCGAACATATAAGCCATCATGGGCGGCAAGATAGGTAACATCGGGAACATCTTGGGAAAAGGCAACTTGATAGGCGACAAGTTCATCCAATCCTTCATTATAATCATTCCAGCTTACTCCCCTGTCATTACTGTTATAAATACCGGAACCCCAATGCAGGAAATAAAGTCTGTTTTCATCTGGATGCCAAACAAACTGTGCCGGAACCGGGTAGATATGTCGGTCATTATATTGTGTTGTATTATTAAGACTCAAGGATACCGATTGCCAGTTTTTACCGAAATCTGGCGAGCGATAAATTCTGGCGGAATCACAGTTCACATAAAGAACCGTACTGTCAATGACGATCCAATTAAATGAGTAACTTTCACTTGGTATATCAATTGAATATTTTAAACTGTCATTTAACGGATCGACACCGATGATTTTTGATGGAATTATTCCCCAATCATTACTATTTGTGCTCCAGATACACTGGTGAAAAGAATCGAACTGGTTGGTAAGCACTCCATAATATTCACTATCATTCCAGTGTTTAACCGTCCATTGCCAATTTCCGGAGATTAATTTAACCAATTCTATATTATGAGTATTTCCAATAATGTCCAATGACTTGTCATTATAACTAAGAAAAAATTTCGTCTCATTCAATGGATCAACATCCAGGTCCAATGCCCGGCTGTCCCCACCATAAAATATTAATTCGGGAATATCGGTTTCATTTGGATAAATTGTTGTCCATGTAGATCCTGAATTGGTTGAAAAATATACATATTCTCCAGCAGCATAAATATACCGAGGATTTGACGGAGCACATTTCAAAAGTCCCGGCGAAATGTACGCTTCTGATGCAGTTATATCCCAGGTCCAGCCACCGTCATCGCTGCTGAGCAAACCGCCATACCTGGTTGCAGCAATGATACGTTCGGAACCATCGTTACGAGGGACTATCTGAACACCGGTGACCTGGTTCTGAAAAATGCCTTGGTCGCATTTATGCCAGTTTTCCCCATTATTTGTGGTTTTAAAAATTCCTCCATAGCTGGCAACGATTATCTCGCCGGATTCCAAGTATTTCAGATCGATGGAGATAATTAGCCCACCAAAAGTACCGACGAGAATTTCAGATTTATTTAAAATGTTATAATGGATTAATTCACCACTTTCTTTGCCAATAAATATGTTATTTCCAAGCATCTCTATTGCCGTTGTCGAATGACTAGTAATACCGGTCCAGTCTATTCCCCAATTAGTACTGTAATATGCACCGCCGCCTATCCCTCCCATGGGATGAAAATCATAGGATTTACCAAAGTAAAATAGTGTATCGCTTAATGCAGAAGACTGACTCAAATATAATGCATTATATTTAGAAAGATCATTTGTAATCAGTGACCAGTTTGAAATACTGTCAACATGCGTCCGATAAAGACAACCTTTATCATATTTAAATATCTTACCGCTCTCATGAAAAAGTATACCGCGCTGAAAATCGTGGACATAGTTTAATGCTTGATTATCCGGTCGTTGTGCCTGGCTCCCTTCCCATATCTGCCAGTTATTTCCATAATCAAAGCTGATGATCCAGGGATCACTGTATCCATTACTGTTATATTCTTTATTAGATGTGTCCGCAGCGACGAATCCGTTTTCTCCGGCAAAAACAGCTTTTGTCCGAAATGGTAAAATAATCTCCCAATCGACGCCAAAATTAGAGCTTTTATAAAGCGCTGTTTCGCCGGAGATATAGGCAATACCATTATCTATAACGGTGATGTTATAGCAATTATCATCTATCGCTTTTTCCCAGGAACCGGCGCGATCACTACTGCGATACAGTCCGTCACCCTGAACACAGGCAAGCATAACTGTCTCCCTGCCGGGGAAGCTGCACATATCCAGAATGACGCCGCCGCTCAGATTCATTTTCTGCCATTGCGCCGGACTAATTGTTGTCAATATTAGTAAGCCTAGCAACGTAAGGAAAAATGATCGTTTTGCTCTAAATCGTGTCATCTGTACCTCCTGTTATTTTAAATCTAATGCACGATCAGATAAATTGCAATGGGGCTATATGATTTTTAAAATTTTTAAGATAGATTTGTCCTTGATTGACAGACTTACAGAAAGGAAACTCCATGAATATACCCCGCTGTGCCTGGCCGATGAACGATGCTCTGATGATTGACTATCATGATTATGAGTGGGGGGTGCCGGTGCATGATGACCGCAAGATTTTTGAATTCATGGTACTGGATGCCTTTCAGGCTGGCCTGAGTTGGTCAACGATTCTGAAGAAGCGAAAAAATTTCCGGGCGGCTTTTGATAATTTTGAACCGGAAATTATTGCGAAATATAATCAGGACAAAATCGATAATCTGCTTCAGGACACCGGTATTATCCGCAATAAAGCCAAGGTTAATGCTACAGTGAAGAATGCCAAAGCATTCTTATTAGCTCAAAAAGAATTCGGAACGTTTGACAATTACATCTGGCAATTTGTCGGCAATCAGCCCATCGTTAATAAATGGAAAACAATGGTGGAAATTCCAGATAAATCCCCGGAAGCCGAGGCCATGAGCGTCGATCTGAAAAAGCTGGGATTCGGTTTCGCGGGACCAACCATCTGTTATGCCTTTATGCAGGCAGCCGGGATGGTGAACGACCATGAAGTCGGGTGTTTTCGGTATACTGAGATTAATTCGATAAAATAGATTATGTGGAAATTGCCGACTAAATATATCCTTCTGGCGATTTTGGCCTGTTTATTGTGGTCAACGGCATTTGTGGGCGTCAAGATCGGTCTGCAGTATGCCAAACCCTTTGGTTTTGCGGGAATTCGCTTTATGATCAGCGGATTGATTCTCCTGCCATTTACCGGGGGCATTCTCCGGTATTTCGGGATAATCCGGGCAAATTTCCAAAGAATCCTGATTCTGGCGCTGATTCAGACTTTTATTGCCTACGCGTTTTTATATTTTGGAATGACGCTGGTTCCCGGTGCCCTGGCGGCGATTGTGATTGGCGCATCACCATTGATTTTTGCCGTGGTGGCACACGTCATGATGCACGATGACAAGATTACGCTGCCGAAAATGGTTAGCATGTTGATTGGTTTTACGGGTGTGGCGATTATCGGTGTTAGCCGACAACCCTGGCAATCCGCCGGACTGACGGAATTTATCGGGATTTTTATTCTTCTGGCGGGCAGCACGTCCGGCGCCATCGGCAACGTTCTGGTATCAAAAGATGGCATTCGGATTCCACCGCTGGTTTTGAATTCAGCACAACTGTTTCTTGGCGGATTGATGCTGTTTATCATTTCACTGATACTTGAGGGGAGCCCGGTAAAAGCATATCCATTGGAATATTATTTTGCCCTGATCTATCTCTCAATATTATCAGCCGTCGCTTTCTCGATCTGGTTTTATCTGCTGAAAAAACCAGGTGTAAAGGTATCCTCGCTAAATTTGTGGAAATTTATTATTCCGGTACTCGGGGCGGTCATTGCATGGATTGTTTTGCCTGACGAGAAGCCGGAAATATCAGCGATAATCGGGATGGTTTTTGTTACACTGTCGATTCTTTCTTTTAATTTGTGCAATATGGTCGGTAAAAGATGCGATTAATTCAATAATATCCCGAAAAATATTTTCATTCCTGATTGGATTACAATAAATTCAAACCGTTATGCAATAATCAGTTTGAGGAGCAATACATGGACAGACAAAAGTTTGGGGGCGTACTGGATTTTGCCATTGAGCGTGAAAAAGAAGCGGTCACGTTTTATAATGACCTGATCAAACTGACCAAATCCTTCGATATCATGGAGACAATCCGGACAATTGAATTGATGGAGCGAAATCATATCAAGGTTATTGAAAAGCTGAAAAGTCAGGAGATTGGCGATGTGGTTATCAGGCCTGTGAATGATCTGAAAATCAGTGAGTACCTTGTTCTGCCCGAAGAAAAGGCGCCGTATAATTACCAGGATTTGCTGATTAACGCTATGAAACGCGAAGAACTCTCTCACAAACTTTACGTGTCTCTGGCTGAAGAAATTGGCGACACCGAAGTTAAAAAAGTATTTCAAAAACTGGCGTCTGAGGAGGCCAAACATAAACTGACGTTTGAGAATCTCTACGATAACGATATTCTAGTAGAAAACTAAACCGTTACTTAAAAAGGCCGGGGGATTCCCTGATGAAATTTATTGTACTGAACGGCAGCCCGAAGGGACCTGTCAGTGTGACCATGCAGTATATTCATTTTCTGCAAAAGCGGTTTCCTGAGCACAATTTTGAAATGTTTCACGTCGCTCAGCGTATCCGTAAGATTGAAAATGATGAGAATACGTTTCGGGAGATCATTGAAAAAATCAAAAACGCCGATGCTGTTGTCTGGGCATTCCCGTTATATGTCTACCTGGTGCATGCCCATTACAAACGCTTTATCGAACTGATTTTTGAAAGAAACGCCGCTGAATCATTTGCCAATAAATACACGGTGATTTTTTCCACATCGATCAAATTTTATGATATCACGGCGCACAGCTATATCCACGCGGTATGCGACGATCTGAATATGAAAGTTGCCGGCGCCTACACTGCCGATATGCCGGATTTGACGAAAGAAAAAGAACGAAAACGTTTGACGCAATTCGCCGAACATGTATTTCAGGTTATTGATGGAAAACAGCCGGTTCAGCCCCAATATTCTCCTCTGAACTGGCGGAAGTTTGCCTATAAACCGGCTGATGTCGAAAAACCGGTTTCTACCCGAAAAAAACGGATTGTGTTGGTTTCCGATGCCAAGGCGGAAGATATTAATTTAAACGGGATGATTCAGCGGTTTCAGGCCAGTTTTGCTGAAGATATTAAAGTGATTAATCTTCATGAATTGTCGATTAAAGGTTCCTGTCGGGGCTGTCTGAAATGTGGCTATAATTTTGAGTGTTTTTATGACGGTAAAGATGATTATCGACAGTTTTGGGAAGAGGAACTGGAGACGGCGGATATCATTGTTATCGCGGGCACAATCCGGGACCGGTATCTGTCATCGCTCTGGAAATGCTTTTTCGATCGGCGCTTTTTTCATACTCATACGCCGCGGTTAATGGGCAAACAGATTGTCTATCTGATTTCCGGCCCGTTGAGCCAGATTCCCAACTTGCGCATGATCCTGGAAGCCTATATGGAATTGGAAATGGCCAATGTGGTCGGATTCATCAGCGATGAATTTGGTGATTCACAGGATATTGATTCGTTAATTTCGAATCGCACAGCCGACGCAGTTCATTTTTCAGTAGAGAAATATATTAGGCCGGAAACATTTTTGGGTGTGGCTGCCCGAAAACTGTTCCGGGATGAGGTTTACGGCCGTCTGCGAATGGTATTTCAGGCCGATTACCGTGAGTATAAAAAATTGGGACTGTTCGATTTTCCACAAAAGAAGATCAGGCTGCGCATGCTTAACGGCATTACCGGAATTCTTCTGAAAATTCCGATAATTCGAAATTTTTTTCAGGGATTCATGAAACAGGGCATGATTATGTCACATCAACGGATTTTAAAAAAATTATATCCGGAGGAATAAATGGAACGTATTTTTGAAATCATTGAAACGGCCATTGGCTTCAGCCGATCTGTCCAGATTCGGATCATTAACACATTAATAATATTATTAGTGTTGTGGTCAGTAAAATTTGTGATTCGCAGGATTATATACCGGCAGACAGAAGATGTTAAAACCCGGTTCGTCTGGATAAAAACCCTGACATATATTGTTGTAGTTTTAGGCTTGATTATGGTCGGTAGTGTCTGGTTCAGGGGGTTCAAGGAACTTGGCACCTATCTTGGTTTGCTGTCGGCTGGTATCGCCATTGCCTTGAAAGACCCACTGACCAGTATCGCCGGATGGCTGTTTATCATATTCCGGCGCTCATTCAGCGTTGGTGACCGGATCCAGATTGGTGATAAAGCCGGTGACGTGATCGATATTCGAATATTTCAGTTTATACTTTTGGAAATTGGCAACTGGGTCGATGCAGACCAAAGTACCGGTCGGGTAATATATATTCCCAATGGTCAGATATTCACATTGCCATTGGCCAATTACAGTAAAGGATTTCAGTATATCTGGGATGAAATCAAGGTTTTAATTACTTTTGAAAGCGACTGGAAAAAGGCCAAGGAAATGATGTTAAATATTGCCAAAAAACATTCCGAACATCTGAGCAAATCAGCGGAGCGGAAGGTCAAAGAAGCCAATAAAAAGTTTATGATTTTTTACAAAAATCTGACCCCGACAGTTTACACATCGGTAAAGGATTCCGGTGTTCAACTGGCTATTCGATATCTCTGTGAACCAAAGAATCGCCGGGGAACTCAGCAGGCTATCTGGGAAGAAATCCTGGACAGTTTTGACCGTGAAAAAGATCTTGAATTTGCTTATCCAACGACACGATTTTTTAACAATCCGCCTGAAATTTTAAAATGATCTTTCACATACTTGCATGTTAGACTTGACTTATCCCGATGGGTTGGGATGAGTTAAGTCGGGATTCAAAATTTGGAGTGAATATGGCTGTCATTACACGACCGGTCCAGACAAAAAAAGACCTGAAAAAATTCATTGATTTCCCCTTTAAACTGTATCGGAAAAATCCATATTGGGTGCCGCCACTTCGAAAAGGAATTTTGGAAACCCTGAACAGGCAAAAGAATCCGGCCTTTGAAACCTGTGATGCGGAACTGTGGCTGGCCTATAAAGACGGAAAGGTCGTTGGCAGAATCGCCGGGATTATAAACCATCGACATAACAGATATACCGGTAAACAACAGGCGCGCTTTGGTTGGATCGATTTTATCGATGATCCTGATGTTTCGGAAGAATTGCTTTTAACCGTTGAGGTATGGGCAAAGGAACGCAATTGCGAGACATTACACGGACCATTGGGCTTTAACGATCTTGATCAGGCCGGAATGCTGATCGAAGGTTTTGAAGAATTGGGGACTATGGCTACGTTCTATAACTATCCGTATTATCTGGAATACCTGGAAAAACTTGGGTTTCAAAAAGAAGTGGACTGGATCGAATACCAGATTCAGACACCCAGAGAGATACCGCCCCAAATCGATCAGTTCGCTGAACGAATTGCCCGGCAACAGAACTTGCATATTGTTGAATTAAACAGTCGTAATGACATTCTTAACTATGCCCGTGAGATCTTTGATCTCTTTCAGGAGGCATATAAAGTTCTGTACGGTTTTGTTCCCCTCAGTTCCAGCCAGGTGGATGATGTGGTAAAAAAATATTTCAGCTATATCAGCCACGAATATGTTGCGTTAGTTGCTGACGAAAACAATAAACTGGTGGCTTTCGGGATTACCATGCCGTCACTGTCAAAGGCGCTGCAAAAGGCGAAAGGGCAACTGTTTCCTTTCGGTTGGTGGCATCTTTATCGTGCCATGAAATGGTGCAAAGTAGTCGATTTTTACCTGATTGGGGTCAAGTCGGATCTGCAGGGTATCGGTATTCCGGCGCTGATTCTGAACCAGCTTGGGCACTGCTTCCTGGATAAAGGAATTGTCTATGCGGAGTCGAACCCGGAGCTGGAAGCGAATACCAAAGTCCAGTCACAATGGAAATTTTTCGAACGACGCCAGCATAAACGCCGGCGCGTTTATGTCAAAAATCTGGAAATCTAACAGGATCGGTTTTACCAAGAAAGGACAAGCATGAAAAAATACTTAGTCACACTAGCGTCTTTCCTGATAATGTTATGCACCGGAGGCGTCTACGCCTGGAGCATTTTTGTACCTCCGTTAAAAGATGAACATGGTTTGCACACCGCACAGACTCAGCTGGTCTTTGGATTCACCATCGCCACATTTGCCCTTGTCATGATTCTGGCGGGTAAAATTGAAAAAAAACATGGTCCACGAATAACTGCCATCATTGGAGCAGCGCTATTTACTCTGGGGTATTTACTGGCTTCCTTTTCCGGCGGTAAAGTCGGCCTGTTGCTTGTCGGAATCGGGATTTTATCAGGCGCCGGAATCGCTTTTGGCTACGTGACTTCGCTGGCAACACCGATCAAATGGTTTCCCGATTATAAAGGGCTGATAACCGGTATTTCGGTCGCCGGGTTCGGTGGCGGTGCAATTCTGCTATCCTGGATTGTTAAAGTTATGCTGGGAAATGGACAACCGGTCCTGCAAATTTTCCGGATTGTCGGCATTAGTTATGGAATTATCGTTTTTCTAAGCGCCTTGCTGTTCTCGGTTCCGGAAAAAACTCAAACAGTTTACGCTGGATCTTCGCAGTCGGTCGCCAAACTCTTACGGGATTCCAAAATATGGGCGCTGTTCCTCGCGATGTTTGCCGGCACATTCGCCGGATTGCTGGTTATCGGAAATCTAAAACCCATCGGACTGAACTTTGGTGTCTCCGAAACCTACGCAACCACAGCTATCAGTTTTCTCGCTATTGGAAACATGGTTGGGCGGGTTTTGTGGGGGTTCGTTTCGGATAAGCTAGGTGGGCGCAGGTCTGTTCTGCTGGCGCTGATTTTACTGACCTTATTTACGTTGCTCATCATTCCCGGCTCTCAGTCAGATTTGACATTTTTATTTATTCCATTTCTGGTAGGTTTGGGATTCGGTGCCAATTTTGTTCTATTTGCAGCAGAAGTCACCCAACTCTATGGCATCGATAACCTGGGAACCATTTATCCTTATGTATTTCTCAGCTACGGTTTTGCAGGAATCATCGGGCCTTCCGTCGGCGGATGGCTGTTTGATTTGACCCACTCCTATACAATACCCATTCTTTTATCGGCTGTCATTTGCGCCATCGGTGTGTTGATTTTTCAGTTTATGATTCCCATCTGGAAAGAAAATTGAAAAGCAACGCATCGCTGTAATCATAAAACAAAACACCGAACTTTAATAGTTGCATGCGCAACTATTAAAGTTTATATTTGTGGCCAATATTTAATAGTATGAAGGAATAAATTTGAAAAGTAATAATCATATCCTGGCCGACGAAAAAGTCGGTCGCTTACTTGTTAATCTATCTGCACCGGCGATGGTCGGTATGTTTGTTATGGCGCTCTATAATGTGGTGGATACCATTTTTGTAGGACGCGGTGTTGGTGCTATGGCAATTGCCGGAATAACTATTGTATTTCCGATTCAATTGCTGGTAATGGCGATTGCGATGATGGTCGGAATAGGTGGAGCCTCAGTTATTTCGCGAGCCCTTGGCGCCGGGGATTATGAAAAGGCTAATACAACATTCGGTAATGTTTTGCTTTCCATCGTAATCTTTGGGTTCTCACTGGCATTGCTTGGCAATATATTCATCGATGAGCTGCTTGCGCTGTTTGGTGCCTCGGATACAATTTTACCTTTTGCCCGTGATTATGCCCAGATAATTTTATTAGGCACTGTTTTCTTTTCTTTTTCCATGGCCAGCAACAATGTTATCCGGTCTGAAGGGCGTGCTAAAGTTGCCATGACGACAATGCTGATTTCAGCAATTTTAAATATTATCCTTGACCCGATTTTTATTTTCGGGTTTAAATGGGGTATCAAAGGAGCTGCCGCCGCAACCGTCATTTCTCAGGTTGTGACAGTGCTGTACCTGATCTATTATTTTTGTTCCGGTAAAAGCAGTTTGACGGTGCATTTTCGCAACCTTCGTCTCAACAGATTAATCATGCGGGAAATTGTCGCTGTGGGTTCACCGTCTCTGATCCGGCAGCTCTCTGCCAGTGCACTGGTTGTGGTCATCAATAACACGTTACGGGTTTATGGGGGGGATTTTTCCATTGCGCTGTTTGGAATAATGCACCGAATGCTGATGTTTGTATCTATGCCTTTATTCGGAATTGCCCAGGGGATGCAACCGATTGTGGGGTTTAATTATGGCGCAAAGCGCTATGATAAAGCCAAGCGGGTCCTGGCATTGTCAAATAAAGCGACTACCATTGTCTCAACAGTCGGAGCGATAGTGCTGTTTTTATTTCCGAAAGCTATTATATCGGTATTTACAAATGATCCCGAAATAATCCGGATGGGAATACCGGCGGTTCGGATTTTCATTGTGGCGCTGCCGGTATTTGGATTTCAGGTGGTTGGATCGACGCTTTTTCAGGCGATCGGCAAAGCCAAACAGGCGCTGTTTCTAACCGTTAGCCGTCAGGTATTTTTAATAACATTGATATTGATTTTACCTCGCCTGTATGGTTTGACCGGTGTATGGATGACCTTTCCGGCAACCGATATTTTATTCTTTTTCGTGACACTCTGGTTATATCTTCCGCAAATCAGGAAATTTGATCGCGACATGCTGATCCTGCAGGGAGTCTCATCATGAAAAATCATCCTTCCATCAGCCGGTTTCTTTCATGCCTGTATCGGCATACCCAGATGTATTTTGATCGGCAGTTAAGCCAGTTTGAACTTAGCTATGGCGCTCTCTCTTTTCTCATGGTTCTATTTCACCATGACGGGATTCACCAGGAAGAAATCAGCCGCAGGCTGGCTATCGACAAAGCTACCACGGCGCGGGCAATTCATAAATTGATGGAATCCGGGTATGTTCGACGGGAGACTGATCCTGGCGACCGACGGGCATATTATATTTTTCTTACTGAAAAGGGTTTGATACTGAAGCCTGAATTAAAACGACTGTCCCGGGAATGGTCCGATCAGTTGACCTCGGGATTTGCATTAGAAGAAAAGGAACAGGTATTTCAATTACTGGAAAAAATGAGTCGGAATGCGGCTACGCTGAAATCCATTCATAAACATTCTTAAACAGATCGAATTTACCATCTGAAAAACAGCGAATTATTTTGTTTGGATTTGATTGAAAATAACTGTATTATTGCTCGTTTTTTTGACCAGTTTTAATCATCGGATTATGAATTGGTACGGCGTCGTCGGAAACTAATATAGGGGGATTTATGCGATATGGAAAAAGAGATCAAGGCTTATGGCCCACACTTAATGCTGGATTTGAATGACTGCAATCCGGAGATTCTTGACAATCTGGATGCCTGTTATTATCTTCTGAATGAATTACCTGCAATGATTGGAATGACTAAAATAACCCGCCCATATGTTTTTCGATACGAGGGATCGACCCTTGATGATGACGGGATTACCGGCGTGGTGATCATTGCGGAAAGCCACATCTCACTGCATACCTATCCAAAGAAAAATTTTGTGTTTGTTGATCTGTTTTCATGCAAAGATTTTGATGTTGAAAAAGCGAAACAACACGTGATTGATTATTTTCAGTCTAAATCGCCGAAAATCCATCTGCAAATCCGCGGAGAAGAGTTTCCCGACGCCGGAAACGCCAGCAACTGATATGACCAATAAAAAACAAAACCATTATCCCGGTGCCTTCGGTAACTTGGAACAGCCTTATTGTTCTTATAATTCCGCAAGGATTGCCGTTTTGCCGATTCCCTATGATGGGACCTCCACCTGGATCAAGGGCGCAGACAGGGGGCCGGCGGCGCTCCTGGAAGCCTCCGGAAATATGGAGCTGTATGATATTGAGACGGACAGTGAAGTATATCTTCAGGGGATCGTAACCCTGGAACCGCTGAATTGTCCCGATGACCCGCAGAAAATGAGCGAACAGGTTTTTTTGGCCGCCCAGAAAATCTTAAACGATAATAAATTTCTGGTTGGCCTAGGCGGCGAACATTCCGTCAGTGGCGGTTTGGTTAAGGCGGTGGTTGAAAAATTTGAAAATGTTTCAGTGCTGCAACTGGATGCCCATTCCGATCTCCGGGATGAGTATGAAGGCAGCCCCTACAACCACGCCTGTGTGATGGCCCGGATTAAAGAGCTGTGTCCTATCGTTCAGGTGGGTATTCACAGCATGGATGTTTCAGAAAAGAAAAACCTGAACCCGGATCGGGTATTGTTTGCCCATGAATGGTTTGATCATTCTGACCCGCTTGAATGGATCAACTCCAGATTAACCGATAATGTATACCTTACAATAGATCTGGATGTCTTTGACCCGGCGATCATGCCGTCTACCGGCACACCGGAACCCGGCGGACTATGGTGGTATGATGTCATGAAAATAATAAACGGGGTTATCGCAGAAAAAAACGTGATCGGACTGGATGTGGTAGAACTCTGCCCCGATCCGTCCAACAAAGCGCCGGATTTTATGGCGGCGAAACTCGTTTATCGTACCCTGAGTATGATATTCCAAAAGGAGAAATAAGCATGAAAAAACATGATTTTCTTAACAAGGAAATTCAGCATATCGATATTAAATCCTTTGATGCCAGACCGATTATCGACAGTTACCGAGATATGGCATTTCAGGCCCGGAACCTGGCGACGGCAACGGATATTTACAGCCGCATGTTGAAAGATAAAGACTGCAGCGTAATTCTGACTCTGGCCGGGTCGCTCTTCAGCGCCGGACTGAAAAATGTGGTGGCGGATATGATTGAGCATAATATGGTTGACGCTATTGTGTCCACCGGTGCGGTTATTGTCGACCAGGATTTTCTGGAAGCGCTAGGCTACAAGCATTATATCGGAACACCTTTTGTCGATGATGCCGAATTAAGAGAGCTGATGATCGACCGGATTTATGATACATATATTGATGAGGAAGAACTGCGGGTCTGTGATATGACGGTTGCTGAAATTGCTGACGGGCTGGAGCCGCGGCCCTATTCATCCCGTGAATTCATTTTTGAAATGGGACGCTACCTGGATAAGGTCGGCATTAAAACCGAGAAATCGGTGATCTATTCGGCGTATAAAAAAGACGTGCCGATTTTTGTACCGGCTTTTTCCGACTGTTCGGCAGGCTTTGGTCTGATTCACCATCAATGGCATAATAAGGAAAAATATCTGAGCATCGATTCTGCCCGGGATTTCCTGGAGCTGACCCAGATTAAACTCGAATGCGCCGAGACCGGTATCCTGATGATCGGTGGTGGAGTGCCAAAGAATTTCACCCAGGATATTGTGGTGGCCACAGAGGTACTGGAAGAAGACCGGCCGATGCACAAGTATGCGATCCAGCTGACGGTAGCCGATGAACGTGATGGCGCGTTGTCGGGATCGACCCTGAAGGAAGCGAGTTCCTGGGGCAAGGTTGACACTACTTATGAGCAGATGGTCTTTGGTGAAGCGACGGTGACCATGCCGCTGCTGGTGAGCGACGCCTACCATCGGGGTTACTGGAAAGAGCGGCAGCCAGCGAATTTCCAGAAATTGTTTAAAAAATAATCACGAATAATTAATCCATTTATGCTAAAGTCTGGTTACACTGCTCTGCGGTGCGACTTTTTTTCAATGATATTGTCGTCATCATCGTATCATTATAACGAATTTTACAGAATTAAGTTTATTAGTTGCGAACAAGATTTGAATCCGTTAATTTTCACTATAAGTAATTAGAATAATGAGTTATCGCACTAACCATTTTATATAAACCGGAGTTCCCATGGCGAAATATCTATGTTTGAATTGTCATCAGATTTATGAAGAACCACAAAATGGAAAGTGTCCGCATTGTCAGCATCCAGCATTAACGGAGAGACTGGAATTCAGCAACAGTGATGAATTTCTCCGTAAGGAAACTCCAAAAATTGTTAATGTTCGCAAGGCTTTGGGATTGGAGGGCCTGGTTGACAGCCTCGAAGCTGTAATCATCAATACCGAGCCGGAAAACCAGAAAGCGGCGGCAGAAGAGCTGCTACGCTATACAGGATATGATTTTAAAGATTCTTTTGAAGACGATGAGTATAAAACCTGTCTGTTGTGTTGCCCGAAATCGGCGGATTTACTAATTCGATCGCGGATAAAACCGGATAATCCGTTTGTACCTTTTAACGCCGGCCCGAAGTCCAGCCACATGCCTAATACACGTTTGGAAACCTTTATATATTCCTGCAAGGATCTGCAAAAGTATGTCCAAATCCAAAAGATGCGTGGGGTCGAATTTATGACACCGGAAATTCAGCAGTACCGGGATTATATTTTCATTCAGACCATGCCCTCAAAATATACGGGAAACTCATTAGGCTTTATTCAATGGAAAAAGCCCAATGGCAGTTGGCGGGGCAAAGCGAAACCACTGAAATGGAACCTGAAGAAACCAAAACATGCTTATTTGAAAAAAATCGGGACGCTAGATCATTGTGCAACCCGGATCAAAGCCCTGGACCGGGATGCTGCGATTGTGGAATTTATGTATCTGACCAATTATCATTTCGATTTTGCCATTTATGTGAAATCCCAGAATTCGATTACCACCGTTGCCCGTCTTTCCCATAAAGATTATGCCCAGGTCTTTACTTCGGGTATCGCGCCCTATAAAAATGAAACCGAATCCGGGCCAACCGAAAAATTTATTCATAATTTTAACATCCGCGTTCACCACATGGCCTTTGTTACAAAAGACATTGAAGCCACGTTCAAGGCACTGGGTGATGACGGTCTCGAATACCTGCTGGAATTGGTCGGTTGTGAAGATGATGGCCTGAAGCAGACGTTTACTGCAGCGTCGCCGAATACATTATTGGTAAATGAATATATTCACCGCTATGGCGACTTCGATGGCTTTTTTACGAAAAGGAATGTCACATTATTAACCGAAGCGACGGATAAACAGTAGCTCATGCAGCTTGACTATTGGAACATAAATTGTTTTTATTCGTCTATAAAGACGAAAACGTAATATGAAAGTAAGCATCCAGAGGAGGAAGTATGTCTGCTAAGCGGTCGTTCCCGTTATGGATTATCCTGATCAATGTTTTGTTCCTTGGGTTGCTTTCCGCTGATCCTGATCTGCGGGTAGCTGTCCTGGATTTTCGGAATCTTACTCAACGTCCTGATCTGGTGTATCTCGAAAAGGCCATTCCGGAGATTATGGTTACCGATCTGAGTTTATGTGACAAAATTACACTGATAGAACGTTCACGGCTTCAGGAAATCCTGGATGAAATGCATCTGGCGTTATCGGGTGTCGTTAATGAGAAACAAGCAGTGGAAATCGGTGAACTTGCCGGAGCCAACGCCATTCTGGTGGGCAGTATCATTTCAGGAGGTGGGGTTTATCGGATCGATGCCCGTCTGGTGGATGTAGCCAGTGCTGAAATTTTGATTGCCGAAAAGAAAGACTGGCTTTCCGATGATGAAATTATCCGGGCTGTCGATGAACTGGCGGAACAGATTATTAAAAACCTGACCGGTGAAAACATTGAAATGAATCCGGATTTTGACTATGAACCACTGAGCGTTTATGACGATCATGTCCTGAAACTGGAAACCGCTCTCGATCAGCCGGTCTGGCTCAACGGTAGCGGTGAATCCGTGTTTCTGCAGGTAGATATCTACTCCAAGGAAGTTCCCCGGCGGGACCGGATACCGCTGAATCTGGCGCTGGTGATCGACCGCAGCGGCAGTATGGCAAGGGAACGAAAACTGGATTATGCTAAAAACTCAGCCAAATTTATTGTCCAGAACATGTCGGATGACGATATTGTTTCTCTGATTACCTATGAATCGAAAGTTCAGCTGATTGTCCCGGCTCAAAATGCCCAAAATAAACGCAAGATCATCGGACTTATTGACGACATTGAAACCGGCGGATCGACGAACCTCAGTGGTGGCATGCTGGAAGGGTATTCACAGATTGCGAAAAACCTGAAAACCGGCCAGGTAAACCGGGTTCTGCTTCTTTCTGACGGTCTTGCCAATGAGGGTGTGACCCGGGCCGATAAATTGCAGGAAATCTGTTATGATAAATCCATTCAGGGCATGTCCATCTCGACCTTTGGGGTTGGCGCGGATTACGATGAAGACCTGCTGCTGGGCCTCGCGGAACTGGGGATAGGGAATTATTATTTTATTCATTCACCGGAGGAGATTCCTACTATTTTTGCTTCTGAAATGTCCGGCCTGCTGGCGATAGCTGCTCAGAATGTGAAAATTCAAATCCAGACTGCCCCGGGAATTAAAGTGCTGGATGTGTTCGGTTATCTTTCCGAAACCAATGAAAATCAGACCCAAGTGTCGATTGGAGATATTTTTTCCAACGATCACTATTCCATTACCTTTGAATTGCAGTTGCCGAAAACCATTGCCGATTCGCTGCAAGTGGCGAATGTAGTTTTGCAGTACGACGACGTCGTGAATAAAGGCAACCGGGTTCACTCTAACTCACCGGTACTTATCCAATCTACCTCGAAGCCGGAGAGGCGCGATTATTACCGGAATCCCTATGTGGGTGAACGGCTGACGCTGCTGAATACAACCTTACAGATACAGTCCATTGTGCAGCGGGCGGATGAGAGCAACCTGGGTGAAATTCAGCAGTCTTTAGCGAAACAGGCGATCCAGGTGGCCTGTTCTGCAAAGGAATACAAAAGCCCCGATCTCAAGAAGCAGATTTTAACCATTCATAAATATTCCCAGCAGTTTACGGATGTGGAAAAGAAGGAAATAGAATATAATAAATACGGCAACACTGCGCGGGAAACCAGCAGTTCGACAGATGATTTACAGATCATGAAAAAAGCGGCCAAGTATAATTCCTACCTGATGCAAAAACGTGATATTCAGGAAACTACAGTCTTTGAGAAGCCCAAAGAAGAAGTAAAAAAAGATCCACCGGGACCGAATCCGTCACCAAAACCAAATCCCGATCTCCCGGATCCAATATTTTTTCCGACACCAACTCCAACACCGGACCCCAATCTGAATCTGCCAATCCGTGAAAAACCGAGTTCCGAACCGGAAAAGATAAGTACTGAAACCGAAAGAAAAGAAGTCAAGCCGCTACCAAAACCGGATGAGCTCAAGAAACGTGATGATAGTGAAAGGAAGGAGATTAAACCACAACCTGAACCTCAAAAAACTAAACCGAAACCCTCAATAAAACCACAGCCGGAACCTCCAAAAACCGAACCCGATCCAAAGCCTGCTCCTGAAAAAACCGACTCGCCGGGTAATAAGACCACTGAGGAACCGGAGAAACCAAAACCGGATAAATGATATCTCAGAGAACCTCATTTTTTTCGGGTTCAAGACATGTTCTTGCCGCAATGCTCAGTCTTACAGCAGGTTTCTGCGAAATCCCTCAATGGAATAGATTATCAGGGCAATCCAGATGATGATAAAACCCACAAGCCGTGACTGCGACAGGGGCTCATGATAGACTAACAATCCGATGAAGAAATGCAGCGTCGGTGTGATATAATGAATGAAACCGACCATGCTCAGCGGTATTCTCCGGGCGCCGGCGGCAAACAGAATCAGGGGAATTGCGGTGATCGTTCCGGAAAGGACGAGCAGCAGTGACGCTGTCCAGCCACTGTAGATAAATGCACTTTGTCCGGTGATTCCAAAATACAAAATAAAATCAAAGGCCGGGATGAACATAAACGCCGATTCGACATTTAATCCTTCAACTGAATTTAATCCGGCGGTTTTACGCAGCAATCCATAGGTCCCGAATGTCAGTGCCAGGGTCATTGCTATCCAGGGAAATTTGCCGTATTTAAAGGTCAGGTAAGCGACTCCGAATGCGGCGATCAATACCGCTAGTTTCTGACCATTACGAAGTTTTTCCTTGAGTACAATGACGCCCAGCAACACGCTGATCAGGGGATTAATAAAATACCCGAGGCTGGAATCAAGAATAAACCCTGAATTAACAGCCCAGATGAACACAAACCAGTTAACCGACAGAACGGCAGCGCTGAAAATAAAGGAAATCAGTATGCGTGGGTTTTTACGAAGCAGACCAATCCATTTCCAGCGATTTCTGAATGCCAGAATGGTTGCCGTAAAAACCAGTGACCAGACCATCCGGTGGCAGAGAATTTCGTAGGCCGGAACATTGGTGAGCAACTTCCAGTAAAAGGGCAAAATACCCCAGAGGAAATACGCAGCAACGGTCAGAAAGATGCCTTTTCTCATGCTGGTCAATTATCGGGATTGAAGTGGATGAATATCATAATCGGCCAGCAGGTCGACCAGCAATCCGGTGGCTTGACCGGTCAACTCCTGACATTTTTCAGAGTTTTCCTGAGGACCGAATTCGTCCAGAAGTGTTTGACAATGCAGGGTTCCGAATTGCTTTATAAAATCCTTTCGGTATTCAACGGCAATTTCTTTGGCGAGATCGATATTCGTCTCCTGGCCCGAACGGCCGAGCAGGTAACTGATGGCGATGATTCCTCCGGAAAACGCCCCGCAATTATCTTCATGGGAGCTGCCGATTCCGCCGCCGAACAACGAAGCGACTTTCAGAAAATCGAGATTCTTTGTAGTGCTGAAGTGTTCAATAATTGTCCGGGAAACCGATTCCGCACAGTTATAGCCGGATTGGTAATAGTGGGCGGCTTCTTGTTCTATTATGGATTTTATCATCGGGTTCTATATAAAATAGTACGGATAATGTAATCCAGTGGGTTTATTATTACGAGGAAAAATATTGTACTGTTGTGATCCTGATTGGACTGAATTAAGAAAATGTCCTGATCACGTCTCCCAGAATCCGGATGCCCTTTCGAATGGTATCGGCATCGCACATGGAAAAATTCAGGCGCATGGTTTCAGGACCTTCATCCGGGCCGGTGAAAAAATATTTTCCCGGAACGTATGCAACTTTCTGTTCAATGGCTTTGTGATAACAGGCCTCGGCGTCAAATCCTTTGAGGCCTTCCACCCAGATGAACATGCCGCCGTCCGGCTTTGACCAGGTGAAATTCTTCGGAAAATGCTGGTCAAGAGCCTCGAGTATCGCCTCCTGTTTGGGCTGGTATAAAGCGATGATCTTTTTAATTTGTTTATCCAGAAAACCGCCGGCCAGGTATTCCGCAGCAATAGCCTGTGTGAAAGTGCTGGTATGCAGGTCAACGCCCTGCTTGGCCCGGATTAGCCAGGTTTTCAGTTCCGGTGGTGCGACATAAAAACCGATTCGAAATCCCGGTGCGAGGATTTTTGAAACGGTGCCGGTGTATATCACATTATCTGGAGCAAGGGCTTTTAGCGGAGTGATCGGCTTTCCCCGGTAACGCAGGTCGCTGTAGGGATCATCCTCGATCAGCAGGACTTCATACTTTTGTATAATGTCAGCGATTTTATAACGGCGATCCAGGGGCAGTGTCCGCCCGGTGGGATTCTGAAAAGTGGGAACAAGGTAAACTAATTTAATACCAAACAATTTGATAATATCTTCCAGGTGTTCGGGAATAACGCCATTGTCATCGGTTTTGATACAGACATATTCAGGGCCGTATGAATTGAAAGCCTGCAAAGCGCCGACATAGGTCGGCGCCTCAACCGCAATTTTTTGTCCTTCGGAAATGAAGACTTTACCAATACCATCGAGCAATCCCTGGGAACCGCTGGTAATACAGACATCATCGGCTGTGGCGCGAATCTCTTTTTTATTTAAATAGGCCGCCAGTGCTTCCCGCAATGCCGGAAAACCTTCTGTAGCACTGTATTGGAAAGCTTTTGAACCGTATTTCTTAATAACAAGCGATGAAAGTTCATCAATAATTTCCAGCGGAAAACTGTCAGGCGAGGGTAAGCCGCCGGCTAACGAAATCATTCCCGGCTGGGAAACGACTTTCAGAATTTCACGAATTACGCTGGCTTTGATATGTTGGGTGCGTTTGGCAAGAAATTTTTGATAATCCATATAAACGCTCCTGATTAAAATTTAATATACTGTCGCTGCAATATGCTCTGCTGAAAGTCGCTGCCGGATATGATTCAATTCTGTTCGGCTGAGATTTTCAATTGTCGGTGCCGGGTAACCGCGAGCCAGGGTGTAAATTTGAACCTTCCGCGGTTTAATTTCAACGATTTTATCCACCCAGTCGAGAATTGATCCGGGGGAGTAATTTCCGTCTTTTCCGCCGGTGAACAGCGCCTGGATGGTAACATCACTCAAAGATGCCAGTCCTTTTACGATCCGGTTAAATTCAAAGGACGGATAGGGACGATTGTAGATTTCAAAAGAGGCCGCGTTTCCGGCGTCCAGCTTCATAATCCGGTCATCCAGTTTTTCCAGCGCTGCCCGAATGGAATCCCTGGTCACGGTAGTGGAATTTGACAGGACCGCAACGCGTGCAATTGGCGCCAGTGAATCACGCAACTGTTTAACTTCCTCCACAATGCTGCCGAATTCCGGGTGCAGGGTTGGTTCTCCATTTCCGGAAAAGGTGATATAATCCGGTGGCACAGGCAGACTTTTTAATGCTTGTTCCAGCGCCGAAAGAACTTCTGTAACAGAAGGATATTTTGCGGTTTCTAGGTTGCTGAACCGGGTCCAGCCGTATTGACAATAGAGACAGTCAAGTGTACAGGTTTTCTGGAAAAAGGGCAGGAGGTTGATACCCAGCGACCGCCCCAGACGGCGGGAAGCGATGGGGCCGTAGATAATGCTGTTTTGTAAACGAAGTAACATTATTGAATCCCCGAGGTTTGTTCCTGCGTTATGATTAGTCAATTTCTGTGCCATATTGATAAATTGTTGATTTACCCATGAATTACCTAAAATTGCCTGATCATTTTTCCCAACTTGAGAAAAGAATTTATCGAAACCTATCAAAACTGAAAAAGAGTTATATGTGATATTCTTTTGCGACTGATTGCTAAAGTGATTAATTTTACGCCAATTATGGAGTTGAACGCATGATACGGATTGTCTGGAAATACTGGAAATATTTTTTATTTGTAATGATTTTGATGCTTGCCTGGACATCGTTTTTGCAGACCGGCATGGTATCCGAAAGCGGAGCGGGAAGATATTTTGAGGCACTGTATTTTGCCCTGTCACTGTTCATAATCGGGGGAATGGATATCGGATTGCCTGCAGGTGGATCGACCGCGGTTATCACATTATTGTGGATATGCTATTTCCTGGCACCGCTGATGACCCTTGGAGCGGTTTACCAGGTAATCCAGGAAAAGGTGCTGAGTCATTTTTCCCCGCGCTGGCGGAATCATTCGGTGATCTGCGGATTGGGGCGTAATGGTAAATTGATTTATGACCTGATCAAAGAGCACGCGCCGAAATCCCATCACATCGTGGTTATTGAAAAGGACTCGAATAATTCCCGCAGCATTTTTCTGCGAAAAAGTAAAACAACCTGGTGGCTGCGCGACGATTTTTCCCAGCTGTCAGTCCTGCGCCGGGCGAATGTGCAGCGGGCCAAACGGGTGTATATCACAACCAACCTTGATATTACGAACCTCAATACCTTGGTTAGCATCCAGGGAATGCCGGATCGCCGGAAAGGGTTGAAAACATTTTTTCATTTGGGCAATCTGGGGCTCCACGATCTCTGGAAAGATAGCTTTCTAAAGGATCCGCTCTATGCCGGAGTAAGGATTTTCAACGGTTACCAGGTCGTCACGCGCCGACTGTACCGGCACTGGGTCCTGCAGAGGAATTACCTCGATCCGAAAGGGAATATTTTTATTATTCTCGGTTACGGACGCTTTGGGCAGATGCTGTTTTACCATCTCAGCAGCGACAAAGAACGGAAAAGTCACGATGATATCGTTGTTGTAGCGAGCCGTATGAATATCGACCTGAAGCGGCGCAAATTTCAGAATGCCCAGGAACAGGCTGTTATGGGCTGCTTTATTCACAACCCCATTGAAGGCGATATCCATTCGTCGGATATCTGGGAACTGGTAGCGGGTAAAATCCGGGACAGCCGGAAAAACGCGATCCTGTTTCTGTGCCGGGACGGTGATATGGAAAACCTGGAACTGGCGGTCAATATGAAACTGGGCGGACCGAAGGAACTTCAAAAGGCCACGATTTTCTGCCGGCTTTACAGCCATACTGCCAATGAAATCAATGATATCCTCGAGAAAAGCATTACTCCCGATCAGTCCCGGGACATCGTTGTCTTTCCCATGCAGGAAGAACTGAAAGAGGCTTTTCACGAAGAGTTGTTTGATTGACCTGAAATTATTTATTGATGAGTGTCACTCTCGTTCCGGAGCTATGCTCCGGAACGTACGAAATATATTGACCGAACACTCATTTTGATTAGTTGTGCGAAACTACATGTCTTCTGTGGAAACCAGTAATGTGTCCGTTGAATCGTTTAAGGGATTGATTTCCCGGTTTGGGTGGCCGGGTAATCCCGATGCGCTGATTAGTTCAGCTACCTGGCGTTCCAATTCGGTGGTAAACCGGGCTACCGGATCTTTACTGCCTTGATTTTGGAGACAGGCGGCAATTGTCAGCGGTTTGCCAATATTTATTACCATTTTTTTAAAGGGATTCAGCCCTTCGGCGCCGTGAATACCGACCGGAGTTACCGGTACCAGAAGATTGTGTTCCGTAAATAATTCATAGGCGATTTTGCCGAAGGTGGGGTTAAAACGGGGAATGTAGGGATGAAATTCGCTGGGCCTTTTATCAACAATCTGTTTCCGGGCGATGGACTTTAGAATATTATATGTAATTTGAAAAATGACTACCGCCCGTCCCTGAAGCAGGTAGTTCTTTACCTGATTAATTGACTGACGCAGCTGCTGTGCGAATTTTTGCAGATCACCGTCATAGTGTTTATTGATGGGAATCATTTCCTGTTCTTTTAAAATTTTTGGCAGGTAATGAGAAAACCGGACCGCCACCGGAAACAGGATTTTGGAGAATACCGGGCCCAGGGCTGGTTTGACATGCGTATTCAGCAGAATATCCGGGTCGAACAGGTAGTGGGCCGCCAGGAAGTAAAGTTGTCGCTGATAAGCGGTGATAACGCCGGCAATATCCCTGCCCATTCCGGGATGATTGGCCAAGATCAGGTTGGGGCCGTCTTTGATTCTATTCTTCAGACCGAAGTATCTGACATAATGATCAAAAGGAATGAAAAGGGGCTTTAAAATTCGCTTCGCCCGGTTGTACTTAAACAGAGTAGTTGGGTCGCGTGGTGTCATTGTCGTTATATTTAGTAATAGTTACTGAAATATATAAGTGACCGAGCAGATTTGCAATCGGTAATTTAAATCCAATGTCCGTTTTCAGATCGCAAAAAAGGCTGAATTTATTCGTATTTCAATGCGTCCACCGGGTTGGCGCTGGCGGCCTTGTAGGTCTGCTTGCTGATGGTCAGGACGGCAATGATCCCGGCGATTACTGTGGCCAGGATAAACCCGAAGATGCTGTAGCCAATCCGGTAGGCGAAGTTCTGTAGCCAGTTGCTCATCATATAATAAGATGCCGGCAGGGCAATCAGCGCCGCCAGCAGGACCAGTTTGAGGATGTCTTTTGATAACAGGGCGAAGATTCCAGGAACGGAAGCGCCCATGGCTTTGCGGATGCCGATCTCTTTGGTGCGCTGTTCGGTGGTGAAGGACGCCAGGCCAAAGAGTCCCAGGCAGGCGATGAATATTGCCAAAGTTGAAAATATGGTCACGATCTGACGGGTGCGGATTTCCGACAAATAGAGCCGATTGAAGTCGTCGTCAAAGAAGACGTACTCGAAAGCCTGGTTGGCGGCATATTTTTGCCAGGTGTTTTCAATGTGCTGGACGGCCTCCTGGGCGTATTTCGGATCAATCCGCACGGTCGTAGTTCTGCCGGCTTGAAAGCGGTTAAAGAAAATGACTATTGGCTCGATCTTGCGGTGCAAAGACTGATAATGAAAATCCTGCATGACACCAATAATTTCGTGTTTTAAAATTTCACCTGAATTCTGTCCGGTCTGGGTCAGGTATTTTCCCACCGGATTCTCGATCCCAAGATCCCGAACGGCGGATTCATTTAAGACAACCCCGTTAGAATCGGCGCTCCGTCCGGTGATAAAGTAGCGACCTTCAACCATTTCGATCATATAGGTTTCAGCGAAATCATGATCGGTGGCCTGAACATTTAGTAGTCTGGTGTCTTCCTTGGCTGCTTCACTGTGGGAATAGACGTTATTTCCGATGTTCCGGCCGGGGATTGTTTGACTGTTTGTAACACTGATAATTGACGGATGTTCCAGCATCTCCTGTTTAAATGCTGCGAAATTTTGTGCAATGTCATCGGTCTTTTCCACGATGATCAGGTTTTCTTTGTTAAATCCCAGGTCCTGGTTCTGCATATAACTCAATTGCCGGTAAATGATGAAACTGCCGGTGAACAGGGCGATGGAGATCAGGAACTGAAATACTACCAGAACGCTGCGCAGAGTCGCTTCGCGGCCGCCCTTCTGCTTTTCACCTTTCAGAACCTTGACCGGGCGGAAAGACGCCAGGTAAAACGCCGGGTAGACACCGGCCAGGCTTCCAACGATTAACGCTGTCAGCAGGAGTAACGGAATAATATAGATATTGCTGAAATAATTAATCGTCAATGAAGTCTGGATGAGATTGTTGAATTGCGCCAGCAGCAGTTTGACGAAAATCATCGCGATGACAACGGCAATAAAGGTAATGATAATGGATTCGGTCAGGAATGCACCGATCAGCTGCGAGCGGTTGGAACCGAGTGTCTTTCGAATTCCCACTTCACGGGAGCGGTTGGCGGACCTGGCGGTGGCCAGGTTCATAAAATTAATGCAGGCGATGATCAGAATAAACATTGCAATAATGGAAAACAGGGTGATGTACATGGCGTTGCCGTTGGGCTCGATTTCGAAGTCGAGATGGGACTTCAAGTGAATATCGGTCAAGGGTTGCAGGTAATATTCATAGGCGGCGCCATTGGCGACCAGTTGGTCCCAGGAAACGCCGAGAAACTGCTGGACCTGGGGACCGACGTACTTCAGAACCATGTCCGGGAATTTGGCTTCCAGGTCTTTATAGTCGTTGCCTTCTTTTAATAGAACATAGGTATGAAAATTGTTACTGACCCAGACCGGACTTTCCGCGTCCCCGTAATTGACAAAGGTACTGAGGAAGTCGAGATGGAAATGACTGTTTTTTGGGAAATCTTTGATCACACCGGTAACTTTCCAGTCAACCCGATTATCGGCATTTAAAGACTTTCCCATCGGATTTTCGTCGCCGAAATATTTTTTCATCATCGATTCCGTGAGGACAACTGTATTGGGTTCTGATAAACAGGTTTTAGGATCACCCATCAGAAATTCAATTGTGAACACATCGAAAAAGGTCGAATCGACGTGGTAAAATAGTTCTTCGCTGAACACTTTTTCGTTGTAGCGCAGAACCGGATAACCGTAGGTGCGAATTCGGGCAGCGCTCTCGACTTCCGGAAATTCAGCTATCAATGTTTTTGCCAATGGGGCACAGGCCACGGAACCGTTAAATTCGTTTTCACCCAGGATGCCATGCAGGGCAATCCGGTAAATCCGGTCGGCTTTATCATTCCAGCGGCCGTAGCTCAGTTCATACTGCAGATAGAGCAGAATTAAAATACAGGCCGTCAGACCAATCGCCAGCCCGAGAATATTTATGAAGGAATAAACTTTGTGACGGGATATGTTCCGCAGCGCCACTTTAAAATAATTCTTAATCATCTTTCGCTCCCCCGACACCGATTGATTTTATAAAATTTATTGGATAGTTTCTCATATAAAAGGATTTTGATTATCGTTTGTTCAAAGAATAGAGGTCTGATGCGTAATACTTAAAAAGGATGTCAGTCGGGCGTGAGCGGGATCAAATGAATTGCGTTAATCGATTTTCAATAATATCGTCTAAATGACAAATCTCAACAGAAGTTGTTGAGATTTAACATTTTTGTTATTAGTTTTCAGGGATTATTAACCGAGTGAAAAATGGGGATGGACAAATGAAAACATTGATTGTGTACGCCAGTAAACATGGATGTGCTAAAAACGCCGCCGAGAAACTTGCTCAGGCATTTGGACCTGATACAAAGCTAAGCGATGTCCGGAACATAACCCGGATTGACCTGGAGAATTTTGACCGGATCGTTATCGGCGGATCGATTCATGCCGGACGAATCCAGGGGAAAATAAAAAGCTTTGTCCAGCGGAATATCGATTTTCTGCTTCAAAAGCAGCTGGGGATCTATATTTGTCATATGGAAGATGGCGACGGAGCGATGAAAGAGTTATCCGATAATTTTCCCAAACAGCTGCTTGAGCACGCGACTGCGAAGGGGCTTTTTGGAGGTGAATTCAACTTAGCGAAGATGAATTTTATTGAAAAGTTCATGATAAAGAAGGTCGCTCATGTGACTGAAAGTGTGTCGAAAATAAAGGAAGATAACATTAACGAATTTATCAAGACCATGAAAGATTAGGAAAATAGTAATGCAAAAGTTTAAATGGATTCTAATTCTGGTTGCTGTCAGTTTATCACTGATGAGTTGTCACACATTGAAAGAATATAAAGAGCGGGTTGTGGCGATTGAAATTGAAAACGTTGATCTTCAGACGGTGGCCGATGGTGAATATACCGGCGAATATGATGCAATTTTGGTTAAAGTCACTGTCAAAGTTGTGGTGAAAGATCACAAAATTGAATCAATCGAACTGCTACAGCACGAGAACGGCAGAGGCGGTGACGCTGAGATAATCCCGGCCAATGTGGTCAAGGCCCAGAGCCTGCAGGTTGACACCATCAGCGGCGCAACCGCCAGCAGCAAGGTCATCCTGGAGGCTATTGAACAGGCGTTGAAAAAAGGGATTTCGGGCTAATTTTAGATATAACACAATGGATTACAAATAATCGTTCCGCTGGATTATGGTGAAACTATTGTTATATTAATTTCAGGAGAATTGAATGATTAAGCTGCAACTTGCAAACGCACACAATTTTTTTGATATGAACATAATAAACCACCCTATATTTCCATATGATAGTGTAAAATAAAAACAGCGCCTGATAAAATGATTGATAGAATTGAAGTAGGTGAGGTAAATCATATAATTAAAGTCGAATCAGCAAAAAGTACTACGCCATATGTAAATACAAATTATTTTGTTAAGGGAAATTAAGTATTGACAACCTCGTAAAAAGGTAAAATTGGTAGAATTCAAAAAACATACTCACAATCATAGATTTTACCGGAATTGGATAAAAACTTACTATTAACGCGGCGGATAAATATTGTGTGATATAAGGTTATAAATGTTATCTTATAAGCATGAAAGAAACAGATTTAAGAAAACAGCCAGATGACGTTCGCAATCATATGAGAAAGCAAGCAA
>Ga0268276_1000124_pt1 | contig 90537 bp, 87 predicted proteins | sample saktaG_4_FD_190145 | JGI IMG/M metagenome (GOLD analysis project Ga0268276, IMG submission 190145) | Saline water microbial communities from Sakinaw Lake, British Columbia, Canada - sak_2010_1_5_45m | ecosystem: Environmental > Aquatic > Non-marine Saline and Alkaline > Saline ... | reverse complement strand
AATAACGGGGTGAATAACCGCTAATGAACACGAATGAACACGAATTTATAGGTTCTAACGATGTATTCGCAATAACGGGGTGAATAACCGCTAATGAACACGAATGAACACGAATTTATAGGTTCTAACGATGTATTCGCAATAACGGGGTGAATAACCGCTAATGAACACGAATGAACACGAATTTATAGGTTCTAACGATGTATTCGCAATAACGGGGTGAATAACCGCTAATGAACACGAATGAACACGAATTGATCCTGAAGGATGAGGTTTATCAAATTGTGGGTGCCGCGATGGAAGTATCCAACCAACTGGGAAGCGGTTTTCTGGAGGCCGTTTATCAGGAAGCCTTAGAGATTGAGCTTTCCGAACGACGGATTCCCCACGTCCCCCAAAAGAAGATCGCGATATCCTACAAAGGAAGAGTGTTGAAAAAGGACTACGTCGCGGACTTTTTATGTTATGACCTGATCGTGGTCGAGATAAAGGCCATCAAGGCGATTAGCGGGATCGAAGAAGCGCAACTGCTCAATTACTTAAGGGCCACCAATCTCCCACTTGGACTTATTGTCAATTTCGGTACACCTAGACTAGATTGGAAGCGTTATATAAATGTTCAAATTAGTGGCTACTGCGGGCAACAAGAATGAATAAATTAGTGTTCATTCGTGTTCATTCGTGGTTAAATATAATAGATGAACTCCCATTGGGTCGCTATAAAAATGCCTGAAGGAAAGGCTACATCCCGCAACATATTCTAATACGAGAATTGTAACAATTGATGATATGATAAAAATGCCTGAAGGAAGGGCTACATCCCGCAACAAGAATGAATAAATTAGTGTTCATTCGTGTTCATTCGTGGTTAAATATAATAGATGAACTCCCATTGGGTCGCTATAAAAATGCCTGAAGGAAGGGCTACATCCCGCAACAAGAATGAATAAATTAGTGTTCATTCGTGGTTAAATAAAATAGATGAACTCCCATTGGATCGCTATAAAAATGCCTGAAAGAAGGGCTACATCCCGCAACAAGAAGGAGCAAATTAGTGTTCACTCGCGGTTGATATAAATAAGGAGAGATAATTAATGGCCTTGCATCCAGACTTCCCCCAATCCCCCCACGAGATCATCGACCCGGCCGTCCGCTGGTTCCCGGCCGACGAGGCATTGCGCGAGACCGGCATGGAAAAGCTCATGCCGCCCTTGGTCTCAGAGCTTCGAAAGAAGGTGAAGGAGTGGCGCGACCGCGGCTACGATGGCGCAGCCGAGACGAGCAAGAGCCTGCTGAACTGGTGGTTCAAAACCCCACACCTCCTGCCCAAGGCCGACGGCACGGATGTAGAGTTCCAGTACTACTTCGCCCAACGCGAGGCTGTGGAGACCATCGTCTACCTCTACGACGTTGCAGAGGTGCATGACAAGTACGACATGATGCGTTACGACAGCTCAGGCCTTGTCACCTCCGGCATGTTCGACGAGACATGGCGGCGCTTCGTCGTGAAGATGGCGACAGGGTCAGGAAAGACAAAGGTCTTGAGCCTCGTCCTTGCCTGGAGCTTCTATCACAAGCTCTACGAGCCTGATTCAGAGCTTTCTCGTAACTTCCTCGTGATCACCCCCAATATCATCGTCCTCGACAGGATCCGAAAGGACTTCGAGGGCTTAAGGATCTTCTTTGATGACCCGATCATCCCTGATAACGGCTTTGACGGCCGCAACTGGCACGACGACTTCCAGCTTACGGTCCACATCCAGGACGAAGTGCGTATCGTCCGCCCCACAGGAAACATCTTCCTGACCAACATCCATCGCGTCTATGCTGGCGATGAGACCTTCGCATCTCCTGACGACGAGAACACTATGGACTACTTCCTCGGCAAAAGGCCCACCGGCGCCACCACAGACTCGAAGGTCGACCTCTCCATGATCGTCCGCGATATCGACGAGCTGATGATCCTCGATGACGAGGCCCACCACATCCACGACCCCCGCATGGCCTGGTTCAAGTCAATCGAGGACATACACAACCGCCTGAAACAAAAAGGGTCGGCCCTCTCACTGCAGATAGACACGACCGCCACGCCAAGACACAACAACGGCGCGATCTTCGTTCAGACGGTGGCAGATTACCCTCTGGTTGAGGCCATCTCTCAGAACGTCGTAAAACATCCCGTCCTTCCTGATGCCGCCAGCCGGGCCAAACTTGTGGAGCGTCAGAGCGCCAAGTTCACCGAGAAGTATGCCGACTACCTTCATCTGGGGGTGATCGAGTGGCGCAAAGCCTACGAAGAACACGAGAAGATGAACAAGAAGGCCATACTCTTCGTGATGACCGACGACACCCGAAACTGCGACGACGTCGCCGAACATTTGGAGGACAGCTACCCTGAGTTGCAGGGCGCAGTGCTGGTTATTCATACCAAGAACAACGGCGAGATCTCCGAAGCTCGGACCGGCAAAGCCAAAGAGGAGCTGGATAAACTGCGCAGGCAGGCGAACGAGATCGACGGCTGGGATAGCCCCTATAAGGCCATAGTCTCTGTGATGATGCTCACCGAAGGGTGGGATGTGCGAAACGTCACCACCATCGCCGGGCTCCGTGCCTACTCGGCCAAGAGCAACATCCTTCCTGAACAGACCCTGGGGCGCGGCCTGCGTAAGATGTACCAAGGCGGCTTGGAGGAGTACGTCAGCGTCGTTGGCACTAACGCCTTTATGGACTTCGTGGAATCCATCCAGGCGGAAGGCGTGGTGCTGGAAAGAAGGCCGATGGGGGAAGGCACCGAGGCGAAGACCCCTCTGGTGGTGGAGATCGACTGGGAGAACGTTAAAAAGGACATTGAGGCGTTGGATATCGAGATCCCAGTTCTGACTCCGCGCATCTACCGGGAATATAAAAACTTGGTTAATCTGAATGTGGCGGCACTGGATCATGCCGAACTCGACTATAAATCGTTTGCAGAAGAAGAACTTCGAGAGATCGTCTTCAGAGATATTACCACCGGCGAAGTCGTGCATACTACGATCCTCGATGCTGCGGGAATAGCCGACTATCGCAACGTCATCGGCTACTTCGCCCAGACCATTATGAAGGATTTGCGGCTATTCAGCGGCTATGACGTGCTCTACAGCAAGGTCAAAGCCTTTGTGCGTGATGAGCTCTTCGACCGGCCGGTAGATCTGGAAAGCCCCAATACGTTACGAAACCTCTCAGAATTGGCAGCTGCTAAGACCGTGATCGAGACGTTCGAGAAGGCGATCAACGCCCTCACAGTGCAGGAGAGGGGCGACGCTGAGATACGCGACACATTCAAGCTGCAGCAGACGCGCCCCTTCGTGGCCAAGAATCAAGAATACCTCATTCCGAAAAAGAGCCCCTTCAACCGCATCATCGGTGACAGCCATTTTGAGCTGCTGTTTGCGGCTTTTCTGGAAGAGTGCGAGGATGTGATCTCCTACTCCAAGAATTATCTCGCTGTCAATTTCAAGCTGGACTATGTGAACGCGGACGGAGACATTTCAATCTATTATCCTGACTTCCTCGTCAAGGTGACGAATAAGAAGGTCTTCGTTGTTGAGACAAAAGGACAGGAAGACCTGGACGTCCCCCTCAAGATGCATAGGTTGAAGCAATGGTGTGAGGATGTCAACCGGGAACAGCTTAAAAGAGAATATGATTTTGTCTACGTTGACCTGGAAGGCTTTGAGAAATACAGGCCCACCTCCTTTAAGCAGCTGGTCGATGGCTTCAGGGAGTACAAAGAAAGCATATGATATGACTCTCCTGGATGGATTTCTGCTATTTTGTAGCAGAATCAGCGCGCTATCGCTTAAGGCGTTTCGAGTCATCCTTTTTGCGAAAAGGTCGCATCAGCTCAACTATGGAAGGCTCCCCAGATCCATTACCTCTCCAGCGGTTATGCTACGTGATCGAGCGTCCCTCGCATCAACACATGCGATTACATCTTGATCTGAAGTTAGCGATTATGCAAAACTTCTTAAGCCTTGGACCGGCATAGACCGCCCGAGAGGATTCTGTATGGAGGAGATCCTAAAGAAGATCGCCGATCCAAAGATGCTTTCTCAGGTAGAGAAGGTAGTGCCATTTCACGGTTATCTTAGCACAGGAGCCTTGGTAGGCATCCAGATGCTGAACATCGCTCGAAGGGTTATCGAGGCATCAGAGGGGGATAGGCTCTTCGTCACCTGCGAGACCTATAACTGTCTCCCCGATCCGTTTCAGGTGCTTGCGGGAGCAACTATAGGCAACAAGGGGCTGAAGATCATGGACCATGGCAAGATGGCGGTTACCGTAAGCAAGCGCGCGCCTGTGGGGACAAAGGTCAAGGGAGTGCGAATAATGCTCGATCCATTAAAGACTGCTCGCTATTCCAGGCTCCATGCCTGGTTCATGAAGACCGAGAAGGTCCCGCATTCCGAGGTGGTCCCAATCCTCCTTTCAGCAGGCGAGAGCCTGTACACATGGGAGATCGTGGATCTCGATGTTCCTGAGAAGCCGAGAAAGGAGATCGCGATCTGTGATTGCTGCAAAGAGAGCTTCATCCAAAAAGATGACGAGACCTTCTGCTTCAGCTGTATGAATGGGTCGCCTCGTTCGTAGCCTCCGAAAACCTGCTTAATCGGTGATCTATCAATGGTAAAGAAGCTAAGTGCATCTGTATGTCCCTATTGTGCCGTAGGCTGTGGTTTATCCCTCGAAGTCGAGGGGGATAAGGCGACAGGAATCGAGTATATGCTGGATCATCCAGCTAACGAAGGCGCCCTCTGCCCTAAGGGAAATGCCGTTCTTGAGTTTCTCAACCATGAAGAGAGGCTCCGGTATCCTCAAAAGAGGGTGGGCGACGAATGGAGGCGGATATCCTGGGACGAGGCCTTGGACCTGGTAGCTCAAGGGCTGAAGCGGGCGATCGATGTTCATGGACCCGGAAGCGTCGGCTTTCTGGCATCGTCGAGGTGCAACAACGAGGAGAACTACGCCTTCCAGAAGATGGCGCGGCTCTTGGGCTCCCCCAATGTGGATAACTGCGCCCGGCTATGCCACTCCCCTACGGTCTTAGGCCTGGGGGCTGTCCTTGGAACGGGCGCGATGACCAATAATTTGGCAGACCTCGAGAACTCCCGCTGCATCTTTGCGATAGGCACGAACTTCACTGAAGCGCACCCCGTGGTATCCCGCTGGGTCCAGAAGGCCAAGGATAAGGGCGCGTTTGTAATCGTCGCAGATCCCAGGATCACATCTACGTCCTGGATGTCCGACATTCATCTCAGACTGAATCCCGCAAGCGACATCGATCTCTTGCGTGGAATGATGAAGGTGATAATCGATGAAGGACTGGAAGACAGGGATTTCATTGCAGCGAGGACGGTTGGCTTCGAGGATCTCAAAAAGAGCCTGCAGGACTGCTCTCTGAAAGAGGCAGCGGAGCATACAGGCATTCCCGCAGGCGATATAATCAGGGCGGCCAGGGCCTATGCCAGGTCTCCCGCCTCTGCGCTTCTCTACTCCATGGGAATCACACAGCATGTCTGCGGCACTGACAACGTGAAGGCCTGCGCAACTCTCTCCTTGATCTGCGGCCAGATCGGACGCCATGGCGCCGGCGTCTGGCCCATGCGAGGCCAGAACAACGTCCAGGGAACGTGCGACATGGGAGCGATGGCTGAGTTCTATCCGGGTTACAGAAAAGTAACGGATCCCAAATCCGTTGAGTTCTTCGAGGGGACATGGAATGCATCGAATCTGCCAGATGGACCGGGCCTGACCTCCACGGAGATGACGGAAGCTGCCCTAGAGGGCTCTTTGAAGGCCATGTATATCATCGGCGAGGATCCTATCATTTGCGATGCCAATTTAAAAAAGACCAAAAGGGCATTTGAGAATCTGGACTTCCTGGTGGTTCAAGAGATCTTCATGACTGCCACAGCACAGATGGCGGACGTAGTCTTGCCCGCGGCAGCCTGGGCGGAGAAGGACGGGAGCTATACCTCGATGGAGCGCAGGGTCCAGTGGATCGACCAGGCAGTCCCAGCAATAGGAGACGCGAAGGAGGGGCTCTGGATTATCAACCAGATCGCCAGGCGGCTCGGCCTTGGCTTCGATTATGCCAACGCTTCCGAAGTGCTACAAGAGATAAATCGCCTTGTTCCGTTCTACAAAGGCATGACCAAAGGGAGAATCTCGGTCATTGGCGGCCTGAGATGGCCGTCCCCGGACGAAATGCATCCAGGAACGCCGATCCTTCACCAGGAGAGGTTCTCAACCCCCGATGGAAGGGCCAGGATCGCCACGGTGGAGAATAAGCCTCCTGCTTTGGTGACCAGCCCCGAGTTTCCAATTCTGCTTATGACCGGCAGGATAGTTGTTCACTACAACAGCGGCTCTATGACGCGGCGGAGCCCCTCTCTGCTCGAGAGAGACCCGGACCTCTATATTGAGATCAGCCCGGAAGATGCATCCCGAATGTCGATCTTCGAGGGGGAGACGGTCAATGTAGAGACGCGAAACGGCAAGACCGATTGCAAGGCCAGGATAACGGATAAGGTGAAGCCCGGCATGGCTTTCATGCCATTTCACTGGCAGGGGACCAATATCATCACATCCGACGCCCTCGATCCCATCTCCAAGATCCCCGAGTACAAGGTTGCAGCCTGCAAAATTGAGGCGCTTCCCTGATCCGATTTGGAGATAAATAATCTAAAATTTATAAATTTTTTCTATGCACTGGCACTTCTGGTTAGCTAATTTGGTTGCATCCATTTTTTTAATAAGCCTTTGTGCAAAACATCTTTAACCCATCCCGACGTATAATCGAAGCCAATAGGCAGGGAGAGGATGAGAGAGGTTTTGCTGGAATCCAGGGAGGACAGGCAGCAGGTCTATCTGCCGGAGAAGTGCATCGGCTGCGGGACCTGCGTCCAGATCTGCCCCAAGGGCGAGCTCGTCATAGGCGCTGTCGGCGCTGTGGCCCGCGGGCTCATCGATAAGGACTTCATCGAGAAACGAATGACTGGAGCATGCGTCTTCTGCGCTCTGTGCGCCCGAGCATGCCCAACAGGGGCGCTGGAGGTCCGAAAGGCCGGAGAGGCGAAGAAGGATGGCTCCTACCTGAGCGTTGCCCTCTTGCCGACATCGGTTAATGAGCTATGCGTCAACTGTGGCCTGTGCGTCGAGGTCTGTCCTCAAGGCTGCATCGAGATAAAGGACCGGGGGCTCGTCGCGGACGGCAGCCTGAAGATGAGCGGCAAGATCTCGATAGACCTCAATGCGTGCGTTCACTGCGGCTGGTGCAAAGCGATCTGCCCAGTCGACGCCATCTCCTTCCAAAAGCCCTTCGCAGGCGAATTTTTCAGGGACGAAGACATCTGCCAGGCCTGCCTGACCTGCGTGCACACATGCCCCGCAAACGCCCTCTTCAACAAGGAATGGGGGCCGGGCGAGATCGTGGAGAAGGTATCCCATCGAAAGGATGCCTGCATCTACTGCGGAGCGTGTGCTCAGGCCTGTCCGGTAGGGGCAATCACCGTTCGCAAGATCTCCATAATCCCCGAGATGTTGGGCAAGAAGGCGTTCGAGAAGAAGCTCTCCGATCCTGCTTTCCGACCATCTCGCACTTCCGTCCTCCGGACGGACGAGGATGCATGCCTTGGCTGCGGAAACTGCGTCATCGCCTGTCCAGTAAATGCTCTCTTTGATCCTTATCTCGCTTCCGGTCATCTCAACGAGCTGGATGAATTGCCACTGCTAGAGGTCTTGAACGGCTCTGTTAAGGTAGTGGATCAGGAAGTTTGCGGCTCCTGCGCCACCTGCGCCATGATCTGCCCCGTAGAGGCAATATGGCTCGAAAGAAGGGAGGTTGAATGAATGGCTGAAACCGCCATTATCAGAAACGGCTACGTCTTCGATCCATTAAACGAGATCGACGGGGAGATTAAGGACATTTTCATAAAGGATGGGAAGGTCGTCGCCGATCTCAATCGCGGCGAGAAGAGGGACGCGAGGGTAATCGATGCCTCCGGCAAGACCGTCATGCCTGGTGGCGTGGACTCCCACGCCCACGTAGCAGGCACCAAGGTGAACGCGGGAAGGCTAATGCGCCCCGAGGATCACTACAAGTTCGTCCGGCAGAAGACGGCCTTGACCCACTCGGGCAGCGGATATACCATCCCTTCCGTCTACAAGCAGGGCTACGACTACGCTGCCATGGGCTACACCACCGTATTCGAGGCCGCAATGCCGCCTCTGGAGGCCCGTCACACTCACGAGGAGATGAGGGCTACGCCCATCTTGGATATGGGCGCTTACATGGTCCTTGGCAACAACTGGTTCATCATGCGCTACTTGCGGGACGGGGAGATCGAGAAGGCTGCTGCATACGTTGCCTGGATGCTTCGCACACACAAGGGCTATGGCATCAAGTGCGTCAATCCGGCAGGCGTCGAGAACTGGGGGTGGGCTCAGAATGTGCATGGCCTCGATGAGCCAAATATCCACTTCGAGGTTACCCCGCGAGAGGTGATCCGAGGTCTAGCAGAGGTAAACGAGCTCTTGGGCCTGCCCGTCTCCCTGCACCTGCATGCCAACAACCTGGGACATCCAGGGAATTGGGAGATCACCCGAGACTCGCTCCAGATCATGGAAGGACTGGAGCCTCGAACTAAGACCGATCTTCGCTGGGCTGAAACGAAGATGGATGCGAGTCGCAGGCAGACCATTTACCTCGCCCATGCTCAATTCAACTCCTTCGGTGGAACCTCTTGGCGTGACTTCTGCTCCGGAGTGGAGGATCTGGTGCGCTACATTAACCAGGTGGACCATGTGGTGATCGACAACGGGGCCGTTCCCTTTGGCCCAGGCACGGCCATGACAGGCGACGGCCCGGCCATCCACGACTTGTACATGCTCTCCGGCCAGAAATGGTCAAACAGCGATATCGAGATGGAATGTGGATCTGGAGTCATCCCCTATACTTACCTGAAAAGCAGCCCCATCAACAGCGTTCAGTGGGCTATGGGCCTCGAGCTTATGCTCCTGATAAAAGATCCTTGGAAGACCATTATGACCACCGATCACCCTAATGGCGGCGTCTTTACCCAGTATCCGGAGGTCATCGCCTGGCTCATGTCCCGCAAGGCGCGGGAGGATACCTTCAAGGAATGTCATAAGTGGGCTCAGGATCGGTCCAGCCTGCCTGCAGTGGATCGAGAGATGAGCCTTTACGAGATCGCTATAGTTACGAGGGCCAACCAGGCGCGGACCATTGGCATTGCCAACAGAAAAGGACACCTGAGTGCAGGTGCGGACGGAGATGTAACGGTCTACGATCTCAATCCAACGAAGCTTGATTCGAACGACTATGCGGCTATCAAGCGCGCCTTCTCCCGGCCGGAGTACACGGTAAAAGATGGCGAGGTCATAGCTCACAAGGGCGAGATCGTGAGCGTTCCAGATGGGAACAGATTCTATTCTTCTCCTCATGTGGATGAGGACCTGGAGAAGGAGATGCTCCTCGATGTATTGGAGTGGTTCAAGTACTATACCGTGGGCTTCGCTAACTACCCTGTACCAGCGAAGTGCCTGAAAAATCCCGTACCAATATCGGTTAACCGGCCCATTGACGCTGCAAGGAGGAGCTGAGGATAATGGAAGTTCTTCTCCGGCCCAAGGGCGAGATCGGGATCATGGTCGAGGCCGAGGTCATCAGCCCCGATATCTTTGCAGGCAGAACGAAGGAGGAGATCGAAGGGCTCGTCGTTTGGCAGGGGCCAACAAATCACCCGCTCTCGGAGTTCTTCGAGGTCGCTCTCAGCGGAGACGGTCCTGCAGAGGAGACCGCGATCCTGATCGATGGTGATGTCCCTCGAGTGAAGCGGATCGGCCACGCCATGAATGCCGGAAGAATCGAGATTCGGGGATCTGTCGGAATGCACGTAGGTTCAGAGATGTCAGGCGGAAGCATCCTCGTGAAGGGCAATGCAGGTTCCTGGGCTGGGATGGAGATGAAAGGCGGCCTGCTGCAGATAGAGGGCGACGCCGGGGACCATGTGGGCTCTGCTTACAGGGGAAGCTGGCGAGGCATGTCAGGCGGCAGTATATTGATTGAGGGAGATGCGAGAAGCCAGCTTGGGGGCGGGCTTTCCGGGGGAGAGATAGTCGTAGGCGGAGACGTTGAGAACTTCTGCGGCATACGTCAGGCGGGAGGCTTGATCCTCGCTCATGGCACAGCCGTCCGCGGGGTGGGAGCTCTGATGAATGGAGGGACGATCGCCGTCTGTGGTGGCATAAAGCAGTTTCCTCCCGGATTTGTAGATGCAGGCCAGGAAGAAGACCCTAAACTGGGCGAAAACCAGCTTGTGGGGATCTTCAATAAGTTGTTAGGAGATTATGCAATAGCCCAGAATCCCAAAGGAGTTCTTTACGTATCAGGGGACGGGGTGGCGTAGCAAATGGAGGCCGTGCTCAATGTATTTGTGTCTATGGGGTCGATTTGGGATTGTGAGAAGATGATGAATGAGTTTCTGCTCAACACGGGGAGCACCATCGAGGAGGGAAGGCTTGCCAAAGGCGGGAGCAAGCTGACCGAGGCTTACATGGATGAGTGCGCCGTCTGCGAGATGAACTCGGGTGACCATGCAAAGCTTGGCTCGCCCGAGAAGGTTAGCGTGGCTACTAGGAATGGAAGATACAGCGTAGTCGTGTACTCCCAAGCGTCGGATTCCGTCATGTCTGGCCATGTATTCATGCCTAGAGCCATCTGGGCGAACGTGGTCGTGGAGCCGGAGACGTTTTCCACAGGCTCACCCCTCTACAAAGGAGTTCCGGTGATAATAGAGCCCACAGAGGATCGCGTCGTTAGCGCCGAAGAGCTGGTCCTCAGGCTCTATGTGCGGAGCGGAAAATGACCTTCAAGAATTTGATCTGTCCGGTCTGTGGAGCCTCTTGCGACGATATTCAAGTGGACTTATCTGGAGACGTGCTCACAGTAAAAAACGCTTGCAAGATGGGGAATGCGAAGTTCCAGGAGGTCGCAAGCAAGCATAGGATTAGGGAGCCTTTTTTGAGGGATGGCCGCAGCACAAGGAAATGCTCTTGGGATGAGGCGATCACGCGGGCCGCAGAGATCCTGACAGATGCCAAGAGGCCTCTTCTCTTCATAGGTAGCGAGACCTCCTGCGAGGCCATGGAGGTTGGTCTCCATATGGGCGAGTACCTGGGGGCGGTTGTCGACTCGAACTCAACGGTCTGCCACGGTCCGACAGCCATGGGCATTCAGGAGGCTGGGCGCGTGGGAGCAACAGCAGGCCAGGGCAAGTCCAGGTCCGACCTAGTTATCTACTGGGGCTCCAATCCCATGGAATCCATGCCCAGACACATGTCCAGGTATGCCGTTTATCCGCGCGGTTACTGGACAAGGAGAGGGCGGTTCGATAGGACGATAATAACCGTAGATCCTAGAAAGACGATCACGGCCGAGAATTCCGATCTCCATATTCAGCTTCGGCCCAACACCGATTATGAGCTTCTGTCCGCATTACTTACAATGCTCCATGGAATGCAGCCACATCCTTCTGTCGAAGAGGTAACGGGCGTTTCCATCTCTTTGATGGAAGAGATGCTGGAGACGATGTTGGGCTGCAATTATGGTGCAATTTATGTTGGCCTAGGAATTGCCTCGTCGTATGGCAAACATCGCAACGCTGAGCTGGCCTTCAATCTTGTAAAGGAATTGAACTCTCATACGAAGTTCGTGATAGGGGCTCTGCGCGGTCACTGCAACGTGGCAGGCTTCAACCAGATCGCCTCGTACCTTTACGGCTATCCCTTCGGCCTGGACTTTGCCAGAGGTTATCCCCGGTACAACCCGGGCGAGTTCACCGCCGTAGACCTTTTGCGAGAAAGAGATGTGGATGCTCTGCTTGTGGTCTCAGCTGATCTGGTCTCGCATTTTCCTGCTAGCTGCGCAGAGTATCTAGCAGAGATTCCGGTGGCCTGCATCGATATCGCGCCGTGCCCGATGACTATGGTCTCGGATGTAGTCCTCCCGGGAGTAATCGATGCCATGGAGTGCGATGGAACGTTCTATCGCCTGGACGATGTTCCCATTTATTTCAAACCCTTTACAAACTCGCCATTCGATTTTACTGAGAGCAATGAGCATACTCTTAGACAGATCTTTGAGAGAGTGAAGCGTTTGAAGTGACGAAGCAACAATTAAGCACCCTCCTCTCCAGCTCATCGAAGGGGGCCCAAAGGCACGTCATATTATGAGATCTATTCATCGGATCCATAGAAGTGGATGCAGCGCGTGGGGCGAGCCCCTATATCCTCCCCTCACTCACCTTATAGCTGTGGGACGATCTGGCGGAACATTTTTCGTTGGAACAGACTCCGTCTCCTAGAAAGCCGCTAGAACGTCATTCAAAGTCTTCATAATACTTATAATTAAATTATATTATTCACTGCTGTGATCGCAAGTTATCCAGTTAATGCGAAATGTGGACCCATAGGCCTACCACAGGCATATCAGTATCTGTTGGCATCATGCACGTATCTTCTAGCAAGGCCTACAACAAGAAATAATATAAGCTGTGGGCTCCATTTGAATATGGTGGGAATAATCAAATGGCAGGCCTATTATGAGCTGGATCATCCTTTCTCTGGCCGGATGCGCCTCATTTGCGGCCACAGGCATACTGGACAAGGTATTAATTAGCAGGCATATCGAGGACTCGCTCGCCTATCTCGTGGCGATAATGCTCGTGCAACAGCTCTTCAGCATCTTTGTTGTCCTCTGGAAGGGTTGCATTGTCGAATATCCATGGACCTTCCTCGCTTTGATCGTCGGATCTCTGGAGGGATTGATGGTGATCTCCTATGTGATGGCATTGGAGGTCGAGGAGGTCTCTCGGGTGACGGCTCAGATCTTCGTCTACCCCTTATTCGTCTTTCCGGCGGCTGCAGCATTATTCGGTGAGAGGCTGACCGTGGCGAGTTGTGCGGGCGGATTGCTCTTGATTGCAAGCGCAGCTTTAGCATCGTACCGCCCTTCCAAGGGGGGCCGGATTTTCCGCTCGCCGGCGTTCCCCTATTTATTGGCCTTCTGGGCAACGGCCACGATCTGCTCTCTCTCCTCCAAGTACCTCCTTCTCTTCATGGATGAGTGGCAGATGGTGATATGGACCTCGATTGGGGGGATTTCAATCGTGCCATTCCTTCTGATCGATTCTTGCAGGAGATGTGAGGTCCGCAAGATATTCGAACAGGGTCGCGCGGTCAAGCTGGCGGTGCTCCTTGAGGAGATGCTCGACTTCATCGGGAGGGCTTCATCCATATTCGCAACTAACATGGGCTCGATTGCGCTCGTAACCTCTATCTACGCCCTCCAGCCGCTCATGGTCCTCTTTATGGTCGCCTCCCTCTCCAGGCTCCGCCCCTCTGCAATGGATGAGGAGGTTAAAGGAGCTGCTATGGGGATGAAGGTCTGCGCGGTCTTGCTGATGGTCCCGGGAATATACCTCATCTCATGAGTTGGATAGGGCGGATGCCGTCCTCAAAACCTATATAACGCCTTCATTCATCCTCACTATCCCGAGATGAATTGGCTTGAGCAACGATGACGTCTGCATACTGATACCAACCCTCAACGAGTCAGGGTCCATAGGGGCTGTTGTAGAGGAGTTCATCTCCCTCGGCTTCTCCAATGTCCTCGTGATAGACGGCCATAGCACCGATGAGACCGTCGCGCTCGCGAGCCGGGCTGGGGCGAGGGTGATGGTTCAGAGCGGCACGGGTAAGGGTCAGGCCTTGAAGGAGGCCTTCGGGGCAATCGAGGAGGATTACATCGTCCTGATAGATGGGGACGGCACGTATCTGCCCTCCGAGGTCCATAAGCTGCTTCGCCCGTTGAAGGAGGGAAGAGCTGAGCAGGTGGTGGGCAACCGCCTGGGCAATCTGAGGGGGGGAGCGCTCAAGAGAATCAACATGCTGGGCAATCGAATGGTGAACCTCCTCTTCGGAATCATCTACGGCGTGCAGCTTCGCGACATCCTCTCGGGATACCGGGCTTTCACGAGATATGGTATGCGCTCGCTCGATCTCTCCATGTCCGGCTTTGAGATCGAGTCGGAGATGACCATAGAGAGCATAAAGAAGGGGCAACGCATTGAGGAGGTGCCCATAACCTATCAGCCTCGGGCCCATGGGACCGAGACCAAGCTCAGCCCATTCCGGGATGGCCCGAGGATCATCCTCACCATCTACAGGATGGCAAAGACCCTAAACCCCCTGTTCTACTTTGGGCTGATGGGGTCGCTCTTCGGGGCTGCCGGATTCCTGACGGGTATCTACGTGGTCTGTGAGTGGATGGCCGACAGGACGGAGCACATCCCACTCACGATCCTTACTGCCATACTGATAATCGTCGGCTTCCAGCTCTTCCTCCTTGGAATCCAGGGAGATATGGTCGCAACCATGCATCGCGAGATGATGCGGGAGTTCTATCGAAGGAGGAGGTGAAGCATCTCCATCCAGGAGGAAAGCAGGGCTCGTCCCCGTCATTTCATCTTGGAGCGTGAACTTCGGCAGATTGTTGCGTGGTTGCGCCGAATGACATTTTGGCCGGTGGATCTAATCGCAACTGCTCAATTACTTGAAGGCCACCAATCTCCCCACTTGGACTTATTGTCAACTTTGGCACGCCTAAACTTGGGAGGAACCTGTCCTCCCACTCATTTAGGCACATAGGACCGAAGCATAGCGATCCTGACTTCCCAATCAGTTAGGCATAAGATTATCAATTTCAGTATCTATAGGCGCAAAGTATAAATAAATGTAGTGTCCATATTTAGGCACAATGAAGCCATTCGTCCGAATCAAGAAGATCAGCGGGATCGAATACCTTTACGAGGTTACGCCTTATAAAGATCCGGAGACAGGCAAGGTCCGCCAGAAGACCAAATACCTCGGCAAGAACGTGAATGGCGTTCCTGTAAAGGTTAGGTCTCAAGGTCAGCCTCCCAAGACGGTGCTTTCGTATGGCGAATTTCTCCCGTTCAATAAGATCATTGCTGACCTCAAGCTCGATACAATCCTCTCAGAAGTTCTCCCAGAGCATCATATATGGCCTCTTTTGACCCTTGCAATGAATTATGCGATCCGACCGCGCGCCCTCTACCACATCCAGAGCTGGTACGAAGGTACGGTTCTGAATGACGAACATCCGAACCTCTCACTTTCATCCCAGTCGCTATCGAACCTCTTGAGCTCGATCGGAAATAGCGCCATCCATCTTGGCTTCTCAAATCGTCTGATACATCAGGTTTCAACATCGAGCACCCTCTTTTATGACATCACATCGATCTCATCATACTCTGAGACGATCAACCTCCTTGAATACGGATACAATAGGGATGGCCTCGATCTTCCCCAGCTAAATCTTGCACTTATCGTTGACAAGCAGCTGGGAATACCGGTGATGTACGATATCTATCCAGGAAGCATTGTGGATGTTTCCACTTTGATGAACACTACCAAGAAGATCAATTCTATGGGTGTTCGCGATTATACCCTTATCATGGATCGTGGATTATTTTCGACTGCCAATATATATGAGCTTGTAGAAAACGATCTCTCTTTCATAATCCCACCTACAAGCACTTTAAAGAGCGTCAAAGAGGCGATTTCGGTTATTCATAGCAGCATAAACGACCCTAACAACCTGAAGCTATATCAAAATGAGCCGCTCTTCGTTAAGCCCATTACAATCGAGGTCGGGGAGATTAGCCTTCAGGGATACGCTTATTACGATCAGAAACGAGAGCAGCAAGAAAGAACAACGTTCTACAAACGTCTTTACGATCTATCAGTACGGCTAAAATCGGTGGTCATTAAGCCTCAGTTTGACCCAGCAGTTGTATTTAGGGAGATCGCAAAGAGGGATGCCAGATATTTTGAGTGGAGCCTTAATGGCAATAAGTTTGAGATCAGCATCAGACAAAATGCCGTATCTCAAAGAGTTAACAAGATGGGAAAGTTCATTTTATTATATCGTGGCAATCAGACATGGGATGATTGCCTCTCGCTTTATCGGAGCAGAGATCTCGTCGAGAAGGCATTTGACGTCTTGAAGAACGATATAGATGTGATGCCAGTAAACGTCAGAACTGATAGCAGCCTACGCGGATATCTATTTGCGTGTTTTATCTCGCTGATCATGCGGATGAAGTTGATGCGTATGATGAAGGATAGCGAATTGCTGTCGAAGTACTCTGTCGAGGCCGTCCTTTTGGAGCTCGAAAAGATTCGGCTTATGATTCTACCAGACGGACAGAAAGTCATGACAGAACTGACCAAGCGTCAACGCGAAATCCTTGGAGCACTTGGTGTTTGTGCCTAAAACTATGGGAGGTCAGGTAGCGATCTGTTATGAATAATTACGCATAAAAGCGATTTGCAATAATCAGCATTAGTCGCCCCATTTGTCCGCACTTATGCCTAATTAATTGGGAACTCAGGTTGGAAGGAAGCGCGATATAATCGATCAAAAGGGCCGGAAATAGATGTGAATTAAAGGAAATATTAGCGTTCATTCGCGTTCATTCGCGGTTGAAATAAATGGAGATTCTCTTCTCAGAGCGTGAACTTCGGCAGATTGCTGCGTGGTTGCGCCGCTGCCGTTTGACGAAAATCTCCTCTTCTCCTGGGAGATGATTGACCTTGAACTCCTTCGATGGAGCAGGGGAGGCCATTGCCCCCCCTTTACAGATGCAGCCTCCTCTCAATTGAACTCCAGCTGGCAGTCATCCCTCGCCTCGATGAGATACGATCGGCCGGGTATCATGGAGTCGCTCTCTCCCAGATACGACCACTCGCCTTCGTCCTCGTAAGCCCAGAGGAAGGCGGAGATCATGCCCTTCTCCACCGCCTCAGAGTAGCTGTACCTCTTGTGTTCGGCGTTTACGGTGATGTTTCCGATTAGATAGGTCTCGTTTAGGGGAACCCCGATCATATTCCATCCGCTATGAAGCTTCAGGCGATAGGGCAGCTCAACCGGCTTTCCTGGGATCTCGATTGTGAAGCCTTCGGAGCTGTCGATGAGATATCCCTGGCCAGGCTCGAGGGTCGTCAGGTTGCTCACATCCGAGTCCCAGAGCGTGTATCGCCAGCCCTTATCGGTTATTGTGAATATGCCCCGATAGGGCTTCTTCTTCAGATACTTGGCAAGGGTTGCGTCCCTGGGATTGAGGTATAAAGAGACCATGTTCCAGCCCGAGGTTACGTTTATCACTTGGACCTGCCCCGGGACGACCTTGAACTCCACTGTGAAGTCACGCCGCTCTCCGAGCCTCGGGCGCACGACCGGCCAGCTAACGAGCATATCCTCTCCCTGGATATCCTCGTCGTGCCAGATCGCCCGGCCGTTCTCTTTCACGACAACCTCCTCGGAGTCTTGGGGAAGGGCGACCTCTCCTATGAGGACTGGCGGGGCATTTAGCATCAACTTCCCGTCAGTCGTCTCAAGGTCGATCCAGTAGAGCCAGTCAGTGCCGATCTCGGATAGTGGCTCGATCGAGACCTTCGCCTCCTCGCCCGATACGTTCGCCTCCATCTCGAAAGGCTGCCTTGGAGCTTCTGTCATGGCTGGCCTGAACGAGGGATCTCCAAGCAGCATGAACTCCTTTGCGGTCTGGTTGAGCATCTCGCTTACGGAGTAGTCCCACTTGGGAAGCCCCTCCTCCACCCGGTCCAGGTTGCCCAGGGACTCCACACGCTTCATCTTCATTAGGTAGAGGTCGTCTGCCCTGAGCATGGCCTGGCCCACGGTTGCATTCTCATATACAAGGGCTTGATAGAACCTCTTGGGATAGTCGTCGGAGATGAAGATCCAGCTATAAGCGACTGCTCCCAGGTAGTTCACAGCCCCTGCCCTGATGAATGCCAAGGCCATCGAGTCGTCCAGGCGGGCGGGGACATACATATCGGTCCCCCCCACCTCGATCGTGTAGCCCTTCAGCCTTGCACTGAGGCAGGAGTTGGTTGTGGTCGTCTGGGGTGCGAGAACCAGCTGCTTGACCTGGGTCTCGTCGAGGGCCGAGTCGATCATGGACCAGTATGAGAGGCCCCAGGATCTCTCGTTGCTGTGATGGTCGAAGAGGACCACATTCTCCCCATTGCTCATCAATGATGTGACCAGCTGGGAGGTTGCCTCCTCCCAGTTCAGGTTGCGCACATCGAAGCCTGCCTCTGCCAGATACTCCCCTATTCGAAGCGGGATGGGGTTCCAGGGCCATTCAGAAGGCGTCGATATGACGAGGGAGCGATCCTTCCAATCTCCCGCCAGGCGGTCATAGGCGAGCGTTCGGGCCACCATCTGAGATGCATCGTAGACGCTGAGGCCCAAGATCCTTCCAACAGCGGTCTCGGTGTAGTTGTCGTCCTCACCTATTATCCTGTAGTCCCTGTAGATCTCGTAAGTGACGGACGCGGAGTTTGTCTGATCCAGGCCTGTGGAGATGAAGGGCATCGATCCCGGATCGCCCACCACTGCCAGATAGCTTGGAGTGAGATCGAGATCCTTGATCCACTCGTTCATCTCCTCCTCCACCTCGATTGGATCTATGTTCTGTGGATCGCGTGCGACGTCATAGATGAGGGCGCGGCGAGCCGCAGCCAGTTGGGGTGCCACCATCGAGAGGCGGGGGATAATAGTATGGCTGAAGGCGGTGACGTTGAGAGGCCTAATGCTCGACCTCACCTGTATGGTGAGGTTCTCAGTCGAGTGGTAGTAGCCGTTTCCGGCCTCGATGAAGAACGTCCAGTTCCCGGGCTTGGGAAGGGGCACCGAGGCTTGATAGAGCCGATCGGGTGCACAATCGTCGATCTCCACCCGGCCGACCCACCCATCGGGTCCTTCCATGACGATGCCTGTATAGTCCGGCGTCTTCTCAACTGACCAGGTGATCTTGGCGATTCCAACAGGCATCGTCAACGGATAGGTCACGTTCGTTATCGGCCAGCTTGCGGCCTTGCCAGTGGTGACGTTCTGCCTAAGGCCCTTGTGGGAGATCGTCATGCCGCTTTCAAGGGGCTGAACCCAGCCTGCGTCCAGGGGGTGGAGGATCTCCACATCGAGGTTCAAGCTAGCCGATTCATCCTCTTCTAGAGTGCCCACCTTCCAGAGGAGGAGCGAGCCTTCGAAGAACGCCGCCTCCACATCATATCCATCGCCGTCCAGTGGATCGGTCAGCTCCACCTCACCCTGGCTTGGGCTATACCATCCAATGTACCTTCCGGCGGGGAATAGGTCGACCAGGGACAGCTCCTCGACCGCCTCATCGCCGAGGTTGGTCAGCGTGATATTCAGGCGGACGATCTCTCCGGCCCTATCCGAGGGGATGCGCCCCGAGCTCATCTCCGTGCTCACAAGGATATCCCCAACCTTGCAACGCCTGATCTCGGACTTGGGGCTCGGCGAGATGAGGGATCGGTCAAGGGAGTTGGCCATGACGATCATATCGGCATCGCCCATCTCCTTAAAGAGGAGGTCGGATTCTCCCGGGATGACGGTCAGGTTGAGCCTTGCGATCTCCTCTTTTGCCCGCGAAGAGAGCGGTCCGTAGGAGACGACTTCGGTTGCCCCAAGTCGCTTCAGGGCAGAGGCCGTCTCATCCGAGAGGCCTTCGCCCACGAACAGGAGAGGCCAGTTGAGATAGGATGCGAGGACTGATCCTTTGAGGGCGTTGCTATAGTTCTCGCCCACCAGCACCGCCCCGGGGGAGCTCTCCCATCTCTGGCTGATCAAAGCCGCCATCTCATAGCTGTTATTGGCGTCGATCCTCGCTGAGCAGTTCCAGGAGACGTCGCCTATGCCGAGCGTTTTCCCATCAAGCGTATCCAGAAGCCATCTGGCCGAGGCCGTTGGGGGCTCAAGCTCGGACCAGAGCGGTGTGTAGACCACGTTATACTCGAAGGCCATTCCAGTTGCACCGCGCTCTATGAGATCCTCTATGTATGTGACCGCGCCTTCGACGTTCTGGGTTGATATCGTGTGCTCTACGTAATCGTTTGCAAGCCTCACATAGAATGGAGTTTCCGAGATCAAAGAGGCCATGTTGACCTCCTCAGGCGTAATCGGGGAGAGGATGACGAAGTCGGCTACCTGAGATAGCCCTTGATAGCTATACCCCTGGCTTCTATCGAGGGGGCTTTTCAGGGCAACGCCGAGCTCCACCGGACCGAGGTCGGTTGTGATATTTCGCGCCTCACGGGCGATTTCGAGGACCTTTTCCTCCCTCCATGCCTTCCATCGCTCCATATTATATCTGCTGGATGATATCTTGGTCAGGTCGATCCCCGTGTCCCTGTAGAACTCATCCTTGCAGACCTGGCAGAAACAGTAGTCATCGCCCTCAAAACCGAAATCGTATAGGACGATCCCATCGACCTTGTACTCCTCGACAAGCACCTCGATCTTGTCGAAAAGGTACTCGCTCGCCTCCGGATTCACCGGGCAGAACAGATCGGCGGAGAGGTCCGGATTCAGACGGCTGACTTGTTGCCAGCTTACGTCCCTCTGAGCGCTCTCGCCTTGTGTAAGGCCCATCTCCTCGAAGAAGAGCGCCTTGGCATAGCGGGGGAGATCCCTAAGAACTTCCTCTTGGTCAAGCGATGAAGGGTTCGAGATGCCGTTTAGGCTTAAGCTCTCGCCGGCCGGGGGCTCCAAGGTGGCAGTGACGTAGGCCTTGATCCCCTCCTTCTGGGCTGCCTTGACCATATCCTTGGCAAGGTCACCATCGGCGTGGATGACGACCGCGGAGATATTCGCTGAGGCGAGGGCATGCAAAACTGGCACCACGCCGTATCGCTCGATATCCATCGCCTCGACCCAACCTATGCGGTCGCCCGCCATCACCTCGCGGGGAAGGATGAGCAGGGGATTTGTGACCGTGCGGCCATCCTCCGACCATACGGCGAGTGGAGTTGCCGCAACGGCGCCGTGCCAGTCCGAACCGCCAACGAGGATCACGTCCTCGATGTCAGCGGCCTTGATGCCCCTTTCAAGCCCGGAAACGCCAGGCAGGATCAGCACGATTAATAGCATCAGCATCAATGGAGTTCTCATCTAGACCACCTCCTGAGCTCTGATGCCCATCTCCTCGAGGTCTTGGAGTATACGCATATCGATATCTCCCACCAGCAAGGCCTCTTCGAGCCCAACCTCTCTCTCGGTCAGGTTCTGGGCAACCTGCTTCCAATCCTGCCAGGCTGAAGAGTCCCATATGATAAGAGGTGCTTGAATCCTCTCGGCAAGGGTGTAGGCCCAGAATACATCCATCTCCCCTGGGCCGGAGATGACCACGGTAGATGTACCGTTTCGCCACATATGGGCGGCGAAGAGCCAGGAGGTCTGCCAGAGATCATCTCCAGCGATCCTTATCATACCAGGGCCCGAGAGCTCCTGCTCCATGGTGGGGGAAACGATGGAGGAGTTGCCAAGGATCACCACCTGGGAGTGGGCCTTGACCTCGTCGATCTCCGCCCTGCCGAGACCTTGCGCATTCACCGCGACTACGGGGATCATCTCCTCGAAGCTAGCCAGGGAGGCAAGGCTTGTGTATACAAGATCGTCCGCAGTAATTATGACCATCTGGGAGGGCTCGACAACCTCGATAGTCACCTCCTCAGGGGGAATTGGAACTCCCTTGGAGTCCACCATCTCAAACCTGAGGACGTAATCCCCGGGCTCGGTCGGCATGATGCTGAAGTTGGTCGTTCCCATCTCCTTTGGCTTCAATGAGACCAACTGGGAGAGCGGGATCACCAAAATCCCCGGCGGGGCCCTCGCCATCACGCTGACCTTCTCCTTCTTCCACATCACTATGCCAAAGGAGCAATCGTACGTGCGATTGGCCACCATTTTCTCTGGCATATCTATCTTGACGTCATATCCCTGGACTTCCAGCGCCACATCCATTGTGACCACGATCGTGGCGTTCTTCGACCTGTTTCCCATCGATGTGGCAGCGATCAACACATCCCCCGAACTGCTAGGAGTGCCCTGTATCTGCAGCGTCATGGGATGATTCGTCCCCGACGGCAGCGGGAGATCGTAGGGAAGGTCCACAGGATCCTCGTCGTCGAAGAGCACTGCCGACCAATCGGGTGGCATGCTCTGGATATCGAGCGAGATGACGTCACGGAATCGGCCGGTATTTCTCACCAGCAAGTCGAGCTCCATGGGCTCATCGGGATCTGCAGAGACCGAGGTCTCCGAAGCATCATTGACGGAGAGGCTGACGCCGTAGCTATCTTCTTTCGTCACCAACACCCAAAACTCGATTGCGAGAGGCATGGAGGGCGAAGCATCGTCGAATATATACACGATTCCAGGATAGGTTCCTGGCTCGGTCTCCGGCGATATCGCGAAGATGATGGAGATGTCCTCGTCGTCCTCTGGATCAAGGGACTCGAAGTCAGATATATCGATCAATATCAGATCCCTTGCCTTGCCGCCAACTGGGCTGCAATCGATCTTTTCGACAGGCTTATCGCCGATGTTTGTAAGCGTGAGGGTCTTCTCGATCATCTCTCCAGGATGGAGCTCGATGTCAAACCGCTCCCTATCTGGAGACAGCTGGGAGCCAGCTGTGCCGATCAGGAGGAGCATCATGAGGATGGGATAGATAGGTCTCATTTAATACCACACAAAGTCAGATACAGGGACTCTCCCCAGCCTTTGTTTTAGAATCATTAAGTATAAATTCGTTGTCCCAAGGCCGGTTCGGGATTGAAACTCGTCAGGGCGTCATAAGGCACGACGAGACGCTCAATGACGAGCAATCGCATCCCGCGAACGATGGAAGGCGAAGAGCCGATGGCATGCATGGCCGGTGTCAGATGGGCCTGAGCGGGAATCGTTGCCAGGGGAAAGCAATCCCACCGATCGGCCTCTCTGCCGCTATCGCATAGAGAAGCCGACCTCCACGTCGGTCAGGGGATTTCTCACCCCGTAGCGCTCCATATTTAATAGCTCCAGATAAACCCCGCTCTCGTTTCGAGCGATTGCCATCTCCGGATGGGTATCCAGGACCTCTGCGGTCGCCGGCAAACGGATGTCCACTCTCATCTCCTCATAGGCGAGGGGTATCAGGCCGTAGCGGAGCATGTACCCCGTGGCTGTGGCCTCAGGGATGCAATCGTAAGCCACAAGGATCTTCGTGCTCATCTCGTGATGGTCCTGAAGCCAGCTAGAGCTCCTCGCCCACGGCACTTGGAACCTTATTGCCTGGTACTCCTCGTAATAGGAAGCGTAGGCCACGTTCTCCTCTATGAACTCGGATGCGTTCTCCAGATAGCTGAACTCAAGCCGCTCTCCGTCGGCCGAGAGATCGATCTTCTCAGCTCCCGCGGGTAGGAGGAATATCACATCGAGGGGCTGGGGCTTGACCAATGGGCCCGGGCTGTAGGCCTCGGCAATCGCTCGAATGTCGATGGCCGCTCTGGCCTGGGAGAGGAGTTCTCCCTCCTCTTCGAAGACGTCGATCTTCACCAAGTCACGGCCGAGAACGATCTCCAGCTTTGAATCGGCGGGGGAAGCATTCGAGAGGGATGGAAGGATCACATCGGCATGTGCCCCCTGGAAAAGGATTATCGCCCCTGCCAGCACAGCCCAGATCCACGCCCTTATCGCATCCCTTTGCCCTGTCTCAGATATGCCTGTCATCCAGGTACATTGGGCTATAATAAAATATAAATCTTGTGTTTGTTTGTCCCCGCTCAGGATCAAAGAGCCTCTGCGATCAAGGGGGCGACGGAGACCGTGCTCACACCTCTGTCGAGCGTATCAGTGGCGAGGATCAATTCCACGCCTGACCGATAGAGCTTCAGGATCGCGCTTCCGGTGAGGACGGGATGGACCGCAGCCAGGTAAACCCTCCTCGCCCCTTGTCTTCGCAGAAGCGCAATCGCCGTCGCCATAGTTCCGCCGGTTGCGATCATATCGTCGCATATCACGAGATCCCGGCTCTGGACCTGGATCTCCTTGGGCGCCATGGAGACCTCGCATCCGCTATGCCTCGTCTTCTCCAGGTAGTCATACTCCGCTCCTAGATGCTCTGCTGCGGATCTCGCCATCGCAACTGCTCCCTTGTCGGGGGATATGATGACGGGGTCGCGTAGATCGAGGTCGCGGATCTTATCTGCGAGCAGGAGGGTTGCATCCAGGTTTCTTGCGGGAGACCTGAAGTGATCTAGGACCGACGGGGCGTGAATATTGACTGTGAAGATGCGTCCCCCTTCGAGGAATGGATTCAATGCCTGAGCCACGGCCCGCGCCGTGAGGGGTTCTCCTGGCTGGAAGATCTTGTCCTGTCTTGCATATCCAAAGTAGGGAATAACGAGGGATACGCGGCTATCCCTACAGATATCCAAGAGCTGGAGCAGATAGATGATATCCCTATCGGTGGGGGTGCTCTGAATCACCACTACCTCCTCATCGAGATCCGACAGTATCTGTGTATAGGCCTCTCCGTCGGGAAAGGGCCTGTACTCGCAGAGGGCCAGGTCCTCGCCCATAAGGCCGGCAACTCTTCCGGCCAAGAGCTGAGAGGAGGGCCCGCCGATGATCATCATGAGACCATTCACTCCTATTTATTCTCTAAATCCATCGCATCGATCAGCCTATGACCCTCATCTCGACCCTTATCGTTGGTGTGATGATAGAGCCCACTGGCCGGGTATCCCTTCCTGCCTCCATCTTTGAGAAGAGGTCGTAGAGGTTTCCGGCGATCATTGCCGACCTTATCGGCCTCGCAAGGGATCCGTCAACCACCTGGAATGCGTTACTCGCCTCGACCGAAAAGTCGCCGGAGATTGGGTTTGCCGTATGAGCCCCGATTAGGCCGTTGACGAGGATTCCGCTACTGGTCTCTGCCAAAAGGTCGAACGGTCGTCTCGATTCGATGATGAGGTTTCTAACCCCGATCCTTGGGACCTCCGAGTATCCTGCACGCACTGCGTTTCCGGTGCTCAGGCATCCATCCTTCCCGGCTGCATAGCTGTCGTACATGTAGCCCAAGAGATTTCCATCTTCGATGAGGACGTTTTTATGGGAAGGAACGCCCTCGTCGTCGAAGCCCGATGTGCCCATCCCGCCGGGGAGGAGTCCGTCGTCAACCAGCTGTAGGTCCTCATGAGCTATTCTCCGGTCCAGCCGTCCGGACAAGGGCGACCTCCCTTTCTGGACGTTCTCCGCCGATAGGGCTGGGACAAGAATGTGCTCCAGCAGCTCGGCCGTGGCAACGGGGGAGAGCAGCACGGGGAAGGTCCCCGTCTCTGCCTTCACGCCATCGGCCGACCGACTGGCCAATTGGCCAGCCTCTCGCCCGATCTTCTCAAAGTCGAGGTCTTTCATGCGAGAGTTGCCGAACTCGTACCCTGTGGCAACACCATCTTCGCTGGATCCGCGGGATATGGCTTCGAGCGCTGCTTGGATGAACGTTCCTCTCTCCGAGACCTCAATCCCGAGCGAGTTTACGATGACCTCCTCGCCTGATACGAAGACCACCCCGCCTGAGACCGGCTCTGCTCCTTCGATTGCCATGCAGCCATCCAAGAGCTTCTGGGCGAGGTCAAGCCCCTCCTCGGCGCCCATCCCATCCAGGGCGGGATCGAATACGTCCCTCGGCGTGGAGACATCGCCCGATCTTGGAAGCGATCGCCACTCGTCATCGCCACCCCGGGCCTTGGCCGCCCTCACGGCGCCAACTGCTACCTCTTTGAGACGGCTAAAATCGCTGGTGCTCGAAAATCCGACAGCTCCCCTCACGACCGCCCTCAATCCGAGGCCGCGATGGATGCTCTGGCTTGCCATCTCTATCGAGCTCTTCCTTAGGTCGACATCGATCGACCTTCCGGAGAGGCCGAAGACCTCGGCCTCCTCGGCGCCGGCTTCTATTGCGAGATGCATGAGGCTAATTGCCTCGTCCATCAGGCTATCCGACGTTCTAGCCGATATATCTGAGATCGTCCTCGCCTCCGCCGCCATAGGGCATTTGGGCCTTCTCCATCTCCTGGAGCTTGCCCACGATGCGCTCCATCTCCTTTGCCCGCTCTTCGAGCGCCTGCATCCCCACCTGGATGTTTAGGGCCTTGCAGAGGACCTTGAGCACCTCCTGGGCGCTCTTTGGGTCAACGAGATATCCGCTTGTGATGCCCATGAGGCAGACTCCGTCGATTCCCCTAAGCTCGCCTAGCCCAACCAAAAGGCCGCTCACACCGATTATCCCCCCGCCCGGCTCGTTCTCGTGGAAGACGACTCCAAGTTCCTTCATCTCCTCCACGAGGGCGAGGCGGTTTGTCGCCCCAAGGACCTGTGGCGTCTCGACGAACTGGCCGGTGCCGTAGCCCCCGAGCGTATAGATGCGCCGGACGCCGAACTCCTCCGCCAGATCCAGGAATATGCCTGTGAGCTCGTAATGTCCCTCGTTGGTCGCGCTCTGGTAGTCCCCCACGACTATCAAGAGATCGGGGATCCCCTTGCCTGGACGACATGCGTAGATCTCGTTTCTCACCTGTTTGACCGTGCCGTCCTCCAGCACCAGCACCTGGGGGGGAAAATGGGGAGAGTAGATCTCCATGATCTTCTCCGCTCCGAGCTCCTCGATCAGATGCTCGGCCACCAGCTTTCCCACGTGACCAACGCCTGGAAGCCCCTCTATCATGATGGGAGCTTCCAGCTCAATCTCCATAATTTTGCGAACAACGGTCTCCTTCATTTCGCCACCTCCCCGGCTTCCTGGATCAGGGCCCGCCTGTACTTGCCATAGCGATCCTCAGGTGAGTATCTTGCCGGCCGAGTTATGGATGTGGGGCGACCGCACTTGGGGCAGTTCTCCTTCATCGAATAGAGGTTGCACTCTCTGCACCTCAATATCTTGGATCTCATGCCTCTCGCAGGAACGTCCCTTTGCCGCCATGCTGCTCAACGTACTTCATGATCACCTGGGCAGCCTTCCTGAGGACCGCCTCGGCGTGCTTATAGTCGGGAGCGTTGACATGTATCCTGTATCGCGGAGCGCCCACATACCTGACTTCGAGGGTGACGTCCTTGTCCTTGAGGCGCTTGACTTGCTTTAGGGCCTTTCTTATGACCTCGATGCCGTCAGGAGATGCTGAGGTCAGATCCACGTAGCCGCTGATCTCCACCGTGGGGATCTTCACGTTCTCATGGGCCAGCTTCTGGACGATCTCGATGTCCTCCGCGGACAGGCCGCTTTCCTCCAGGCCTTCGCGATCGCCTAGGTATGCCTCTTCTAGCGCAATGTAGAGGCTGTTGTAGGAGGTGATCAGGGCGTTTGCAACCCTCTTCTGGTCCTCTTCGCGCCCCTCAAAGGCCATCTCCAGCCACTTCCAGGCCTTCTGGTCCGCCTTCCACTCCTGGATCTTCTCGCGCCGCTGATGCTCGTTTACATCCTTGAGGGAGAGGTCGATGTGATGCCTGGAACGATCGACGCTCAGCACCTTGCAGACTATCTTCTGCCCTTCCCTCACATGGTCTCTGATGTACTTGATCCAGCCACTGGCCACCTCGGAGATGTGGATCAAGCCGTTTTTGCCGGTGTACTCGTCGAGGCCCACGAAAGCGCCGAAGTCGACCACCTGGTCAACTGTGCAGACGACCAGGTCTCCCGGCTCCGGCCACCCCTCTCTCTCCATTCTCATCACTCTAGAACTTCGATTATCTGTGTCTTGATCTGGGCCTTACCGCCGGTGGATTCCGCAAGGGTCCTTCCGCAGACCAGGCACTTCACCGCTGTGGCGGCGTTGCCGAAGATAATCTGCTCGTTCTCGCAATCGTTACATTTTACCTTTAGAAACTTGGACAGGTTCATCCCTCCACTAGATCGAACCGCGATACTCGGAAGCCTTTGCGGTTATGGGCCTTCTTGCAGGTGTTACATCTATATCTGAGATTGAGCTTCTTCGTGGGCTTATCCCCACCGGGCACCTTGGAGAACTTTCCCTGGTTGCCCGTTCCGTTGGCCCGCTTCTTCTGCCGGGCGATATGAGTCATTGTGGAAACCCGGCCTCTCCTCACCCGCTCCACGGTATGTACCGTGTGAGCCTTGCAGAAGGGGCAGTGGGCTCTGAACTGCTTTGGCATCTTCATGGATATCACCTTGGGATATTCACTTCTCGCGCTAGGTCCTTGTTACACAGGTTCTTAACATGCACGGCAGGTAGGACGACCACATCCTCCTTGGAGAGGCGGTATTTTGCCCCGTTCACTCCTATAAACGTGGGAACGCTGTCAAGCAACCTCACAGCTGAATATTCCTGGCCTATATCCTTCTTGCCCGTTAAAGGTTTTTCGGTGTTGGCGCGGATCAGATGGGCGAGGATGGTCTCCCGCCCCTTGGTCACGGTGGATAGGAGGCTATCGTAGATCTTCTCCTCTTCAGACGTCATCCCCTCCATCGCCTCGACCGAGGTGGAGCTTGCTCTTCGCAAAGCGTTTCTCACGATCTTCTTGATCCGGAGATCGATCAGCTTGGAGAGGCTCTTCCTTGCGCTTTTGAGCTCATCCTCTATGATCTGGGCTTCAACGCTATAGCGGTCATCGATCCTCGAGAGCTCCTCATCGAGGTCCGTCTGATAGGTACCTGCCTGCCGGTAGAAGTCTTTATCCAGCCGGAGCAGCTCGGCGGTCTTCCTCTCTTCCCGTAATGCGTTCGCCAGATCCAATCGATCCACCGTCCAATTGACGCTGTCCGGGGCATTTCCGGGCTGCCGGCCAGCGATCATCAGAGGGGGCAATCATCCATCTTAACCTTTGCCCAGCTCGGCCGCGCCCCGGGCGATCAGCATTATCGCGGCATAGGCGGGGAGCCTCGCGGGGCCTGGGTCGAGCACCTCGTCGATCTCCGCGATCTCAAGGCGGAATGAGCGGGAGAGGACTATATCGACCTCTTCCTTTCCGAAGACCACGGCATCCCTGAGGGGATCGAAGCAATCGAGGCCGGAAACCCCAATGGGGGTCACCCGCAGGCCGGTCCCGCCATGCAGGCTCATAGGATAACGTATCAGCCTTTTAATGTCCGCAGTCACCGGCTCGTCGGTCTCTCCCCTCTGCTCGTCCAGTCCAAAGGAGACCTCCTCACCCTCCAGATATCGCTTTATCAGGATTCGCCAGAGCTCCGAGCTCCCTTTGAAGAAGCCGAGGTTTCCTTCCCCGATCCTCTGGGTAACCTCGGATCCCTTGAGGCTGATGTAGAAATAGGTGGCCTTCTTCTTGCCGATCCCCTTCATGGATGAGAGGAGGTCGACTGCCTCTTTCTCGTCGAGGGAGCGGATGTGCTCGACAAAGCCGAGGATCGCCTTGTTCACCCTTCCAGCCCAACCGGGCGCTCCTGCCGGAGGACATCTGAGCTGCGGCGCTTCCTCGACGCCGGAGTCTCCAACGAGCGCGACCTCGGAGATCATTCGCTCGATATCGAGCCCCCTTCCTGCGAGGTAGTCGACGATCTCCCTTCGAGAATCGCTCAGGAGGGGGCGCACCCTCTCGTCCCTCACATGTATGTGATAGCCCCGGCCGCCCGAGAAGACGAGATCGATCGCCTCGGAAGAGAAGCCGAAGTCGTCCATGAGAAATCCAAGCAGCTTCGCGGTCTCCCTCTTAACGAGGGCGAGCATATCCCTGTAGGATGAGGGCGCACCTTTCAGGTGGTCTGCATCGAGGTCGAAGATGAGGTCGGTTCCCGTCCAGATCTTCTCCTTCATCGTCGGAGCCCCCGGGTGCTCGTAGTATGCAGCGGAGTGGTAGACGTGCTGGGGGACCATGCCCCTGATGTAGTCTACAAGCTCGTTTCGGCTCGTGAAGGCCTTGTGGCGCCGCATGCCGCGGCCGTCGAAGAGGACGAAACCCCACTCACGGCTCGCTGAATCCGGCGGAAGCTCTAAGGAAGCCTCAAGGTAGTACTCCCGAAACCTCGAGCGAAGGTAGCTCATCGTGCGTGGCTGCATTTGTCCTCAAGCCCTAGAGGGCACTCAACCTCAATACGGATTATATAGATCGGGGCGCCGATCGAGCAGGCATGGGATCTCAGCCCTCGCCTGCTCCCTCGCCGCAAGGTCGATCTCCCCCATGATGATCCCCCCGGACGAGCCGGCGCTTGCAAGAACCTCTCCAGAGGGGCCGGCTATCATGCTGCATCCGCCGGCATCGCCGCCGCAGGAGTTGCAGGCGATGTGGTGAATCTGGTTCTCTATTGCCCTTGCAACGACGAGCGCCTTCCAGTGGTAGATCCTCTTCTCTGGAAACTGGGCGATCGTAACAAGCATATCCGCCCCTTGGAGGGTGAGGGATCGGGAAACCTCTGGAAACCGAAGGTCGTAGCAGATCTCCAGGCCGATTTTCCCCCATCGACTTTCAAGCGGAGAAATCCTCCGCCCTCCTCTGAAGTGCTCCTTCTCTGGACCGAACGGATGGATCTTCGAGCAGGTCGCAAAGCGCCCTTGTTCGAGGGCGAAGCCCAGGTTCATATCCCCGGCCATGATCGACCCTATGAACGTTGCTCCAGTGTCCTCTGCAAGGCGGCGGAATGGGTCGAGTATGGGGTAGGGTTCTCTCTCTCTCTCCCTCGAGCCGTCGTAGCAGAATCCGCTCAAGAATAGCTCCGGATATACAAGAAGCTCCGCCCCCGACTCGATCGCAGCGCCTGCCCTCTCCAGGGCCTCTTTTAGGTTCTCTTCTCTTTGGCAAGCAAGAGCCCTCGTCTGGAGACAAGCTGCAAGCATGTGAACCCATGGGAAAGTCCGTATATATTAAGATGACATAGATCGATTGCAATGCTGAGGGATGGGATCTCAAGGTTAGGGAAGGGGATTGCGAATCTTCGAAGGAGGATCTACGGGATACTGGAGGCAACCGACCCCGGCCTGCTCGCAAGGCTCGTCAACCTCTTTATTATGGCGCTCATCATCCTAAACGCAGTCGCAGTCGTGCTGGAGAGCGTCGAGGAGATCTACATCCAGTATGATAAGATATTTGGGTCGATCGAGAAGATCTCCCTTGCCGTATTCACACTGGAGTATCTGCTTCGCGCCTGGACGTGCACCGTGGACCCCAGTTATGGAAACCCGGTCAAGGGCCGGATCGCTTTTGCCCTCTCGCCGCTTGCACTGATAGACCTGATGGTAATTCTGCCCTTCTTTCTGCCCGACTCCCTCCTCGATCTTCGGATGCTTCGAGCCATTCGCATATTCTGGATATTCAAGCTCCTCAGGATCGGGCGCTACTCGCGGGCGATGGCGACCCTGGAGAACGTTCTTAGGGCAAAGAAGGAGGAGCTCATGATCACATTCTTTGCGATCGTCCTCTTCCTGGTCTTTGCTTCAAGCATAATATACTACATCGAGCACGCCGTCCAGCCGCAGAACTTTCCAAGCATCCCTGCCACGATGTGGTGGGCGCTTCTCACGCTTACGACGATCGGCTACGATGATATCTACCCCCAGACGGTGATTGGAAAGATCGCAGGCTCCCTCATAATCATAATGGGTGTTGGGATGTTCGCCCTGCCCACAGGCATACTGGCATCGGGGTTCATCGAGGAGCTTCAGAGGAGGAGGGACGAGGGAGAGGAGGAATCCCCCTCCGATAAGGGTCTTCGGCGGCGGCTTCCTACGATCTCCAGCTTGCGGCGGAGGTAGGGGGGGGCTGAGGCCTGACCTCCCAAAAGCTTCGGGCGGATATTTCAGGCGCTCCGTGAAGTTCGGTGCTGATACCTCTCTGGCCTTCTCCTCACCCCTAGCTGGAGGTCGGTTTGCTTGAGGCGATGCTAACAGATACGCCTGGGGTTGTGCATCAATGAGAGAATTAGATCCTTATACTTTTGCGTTAGTGAGAAAATATTTTTTAATTTAACCGCTAATGAACACGAATGAACGCTAATATCTCCCTAGCCGTTTCAATAGGTCCACGACCCGAAGGTCATGGTAAGGGATAAGGCTGAGTTCGAAAGATCTCTACAGGAGCTTGTGTTTCAATGGGGCCACGACCCAAAGGTCATGGTAAGAGCAAAGGTTTTGCGGCCTCGCCGCATAATTAAAAAACATCGATTTTCACGCACCTCCTTCACTGTTTGACTTTCATTACGAAGTGACCTCCCTTTTGGAGGCATTTTCGCTATGCAGATCCATTTCACGCGCGATTTTGCCCTGTGAGGCGGCTGTTAGCGGTGGGGTTTTTCAGGGGTAGGTGCGTGAAAATTTTTCCCCCTTACACCAGCTATCCGAAAAATTTCGCTATCGGCAAGGCGCAGGATCGACGCATGCAGATTCTCTGGCTCAGCCTGCTCTGGCGAGAGCCTACCCATCCGTCCGGGTCCGGATGGCCCTCATAGTTGCCGGAGGGCGCCTATTCTCCCAGAACTGTGCTGCTTTGTTTGTGCACTTCAACTATCTTAACCTTTACATGAGGTGGCTCTCGGCCCGCTTGCCAGCCTCCGGTCTACTGGGCCATTGCCCTGGCATCCATTGGCAGCCCTCCGTTCGCGTAAATGGCGGCGAAAAGCTGCCCAATTATGCCGCGATAATGCTATCCGGTCGTCAATTCGTCATGGGCTGGAACTTGGACCTGCGATGGAGCGCTGGTTCGGGTGATGAGAACTACCAGATCTGCGCCAAGATGGTAGCTCGGAGGGCAAAGCCCGAGAAGAACCAGAAGAATGGAAAGAAAGATATCCTGGCTAGCCAGTGAGATATGATCCAGCAGAGCTGAAGGTGATTGAAGCATGAGCTCCATGAAGGAAGATATCCCGACAGGTCGTATCCGGAGGCTTGAGGACCTCATATTGACTCTTCGTTGCCACATGCCAGAGATCGCAAGCCGTTATGACGTCAAGTCCCTGGAGATATTCGGATCTTATGTGCGAGGCGAGCAGGACGAGGAGAGCGATCTCGATGTCTTGGTGGAGTATGAAAAAGTTCCCGGCCTGTTCAAATATATCGAGCTGGAGAACCACTTGGAAGAGATCTTAGGCATTAATGTCGACTTGGTCATGAAAAGGTCTCTTTTGCCCCGAATAGAAGAGCGAGTACTTGCCGAGGCGGTTCCTGTTTGAGAGGAAGAAAGGGCTACTTGGACAGCCTTCAGGATATGATCGATTATGCTCGGAAGGCTGAAGCATTTGCCAGCGACAAAGCAATCGAAGACATCATGCAAGACGAAGTGCTGCTATTCGCCATAGCAAGAGCCCTGGAGGTGGTAGGTGAGGCTTCAAAACAGGTTCCTGCATCGATAAAGGATCGATACACTAAGGTGCCCTGGAGAAGCATTGCAGGGATGAGAGACAAGATAATCCATCGATATTTCGGCATCGATGCAGAGGTTCTCTGGGTGACGGTGAAGGAGGACCTGCCAAAGATGTGCCATGATGTATCCAACATAATTCAGGATATTAAACGCAAGGAAGGGGTTCAAGACGATATAAGGGAGGATTCGAGGTGATAGCTGCAAATCCAGCATGCCAACGTTTCACATGAAAAGACTCAGCTAGATATCGTGGTCTGCCACATCCCAAAGCTCTGGTGTAGATGGAGCATGGAGCATGAAAGGGCGCTCTAGCGCACCGTCAGGGCCCGGCCGGGCTCAATCAACTTGCTGATATTATTATACAATTATGAACTTCCGCTTGGGTGATCTCGGCGGCGGCACTCCCAAAAATTCGATCCTCTCCTCCACGCTCCCCTCAGCCGGCCCCATATCGATTATCATGATCCTGTCGTGCTCTTGATCGATCGTATCGATGAGAGAGGCGATCATCTCCACCTTGCCATGGGTCGTGAGCCTGCAGCCGAAGACCGAGTAGTGAATTGGATCTCCAAAGCCGATCATCCTCTCATGGACCATCCGAAGGCGCTTTGGATCCATTTCCCCCGAGGCGATAGGAGCGCTGTGGCCTGCCGTCGCCAGGCGGGGGCGCGAGGACCGACGAATCGCCCCCCTCGGATCCGGATTCAGGCAAGTAACGCCTTCGCCCAAGAGGGCCCGGCCCTCCACCACCACGGGGAAGCCTCCGGGCGCCGGATGGAGGGGGCGTGGGATTTCAGACCATGCGTACATCCCTTTTTGATCTCATTGCCGGCTCATGCGGATTCCTGTCCATCGTTGTCCTATCTGCAATCAGACCGATGAAAGCTCTCCTGCAGGCCCTGCTAACAGGCTGCGCTTCTGAGGAGTGGGAACCGCTCTGCCAGTCTCTTCTGCAGCCTCCAGCCAGAGTCTCATGGCAATCTTGACCTCTTTTAATGCTCTCTCTTCGGTCTCGCCAAAGGCTGAACAGCCTGGAAGCTCAGGAACAATGGCGATGAATCCCCCATCCTCTTCGCTGTAGAATATCTCAATTGCGTACATCAATCCTCCTGAAGCTTGTATTTTTCAATTATTACATTGGGAGCGCGGAGGGTCACGAATACCCCGACCTTTAGGTCGGGGATGAAGTGAACCCTCGCCTTTTTTGCGTTAACATAACTCGATCAACCGCTGTCTCTTTTACAATGAACCAATCTCACTGGAAACCGAAAGCAAAGCATTAATTGCGCAAACCAAACGATTCAGGACAACGACGACTCGATGATTTCTGAATTCCGGAAAACCGAGCGCGCGGCCCGAAGCATACCCCGTCCTTTAGGGCGGGGTGGCCGCGCGCCGTTTGATTTTTATAAACTGCCTTACTTGATATGCTTTTGCCCATCCGCCAACGTTTTGGAAGGTCCAAATCTCCCGTACACCCTCTTGAAAATAAACGCGATGGCTCCCTGCACCTTTTCGAGTCTCGAAGCCGAAATCCTCTGCTATTTGGCACAACCTTTTGAACCGGATCTTCTTTGGGTTTGCCTTCAACTCATCGAGCCGATCTCGTCTATCCATATCGTTTTCCTTTCCTGGTACGGCCTTACTTCATCAATGCATCCATAAAATAGATATCTGTCGGAATCGGCTCTCATCCCTCTCTCATGGATCGCTTTTCCGATTAAATTTCTGCGAGGCTGCAGCCACTGGCGCCTCTAGCGGATGCAACGCCATGATGTCCCATTGACGAGCAGGCGGCGATTCCCCCTCCCGGCCGGCAGCGTCATCTCGATCATCTCGCCCGGGGCGATGGCAGGGCCCTGGCTTGCGACTGCCAGCCGCAGGATCGAAGATAGGCGAATCGCCGCCGGGGGCTGCGGAAGCGCTGGCGGCCCGGCCGCGGGGGGCCTCCGGGGCCGGCACTGAGCCCTGATATCAGACGATGCGAACATCCCTTCCTGATCTCATTGCCGAATCATGCAGCCTTCTATCGAGCGTCAAGAGAGGCACCCCCTCTCTCTCAGCTGCTGCCAAGAATAGAGAATCGTAAAGGGGTATCCTGTCCTCGACTGCAATCAGAAAGGCCTCGAAGAGAAGATCGGATGATCTGAGGAGAAGGCATGAGCCGGCGATGAACTCAAAGCTGTCCCTGAGGGCTTCCATGGCGAGCTCCTTCTTCTCTTTAAAGAAGACGACCTGCTTCCATGCAACGTTTCCGACCTCGGAGAACGCCAGATCCAGCGTGATGGGATCGAGTTCGGCCACGCTCTTTCTAACCCGGGATGATGCCTCCTCCCTGAAGAACAAGGCGGCAATCACGCTTGAGTCGAGGACTGCCCTATCTCGCATTCCTGTCCTCCCTGATCATAGCCGAGGCGCCTTTCTCATTTGGGACCTGCTCCTTCCATCGCGCTTCCGCACGAGCAAGCAGCTTCATCTTATTTCGTTCCCGGACCATCGTCTCCACCATCATCCTGATATCGGCCTGCCAGTTGACTTCGCTCATCTCCTTCATCATCCGGCGGATATCGCTATCCAGACGAATGCTGTAAACAGCAGTTGGCATGAGAAACTGTATACTTCTTACGTATATAGTCTTGTTGACGGCTCGCCTTCGGCCGGTAGGCGGCGGGGGATCGCCGGTTGTGGCCCTGCGGGGGGCTCTCCTCAAGGCCGCGCGCCCTGGGCCGTCAGCTTCATCTCGATCACCTGGCCGGCGGCGATGGCGGGACTGTGGCTTGCGACGACCCCGGGCCGAGGATTGCAGATAAGCGAATCGCCGCCGCGGGCGAGCCGTGGAGGAGGTGCAGCGCCGCGGGGGCCCGGCCCTCCACGACCACGAGGGAGCCCGGCGGGATCTCCGGGAGCGGAGGCAGCGGCTCTGCGGGGGTGATGGGGATCCCTCAAGGCCGCGCGCCCTGGGCCGGCAGGAATATACTATTTGGCGCATAGAATTCCACCATCGCCTGATGCTTTCAACTGCAAACGCCGCTGTATCCCACATTCCGCAGTAAGGGGCAAAAAGTCGAATAATTTTACTGATGGCGATTTATAGAATTACATACAAAGTACTATAATCTATAAGTTTTTATATTTGCACGCTCTTGGCAGTTTGTAAAGATTCCTGGCCCAAAACAGTAATCCCAGTGCTTTTAATTTTCATCATATTGATAAATCTTTAAAATTTTAAAATATAGAAACGTTCTAGTGATATTTATCAATCAACTCAAATCGATAGCAAGAAAATTGTTAAATCCATTGAGCCTTAATCCGGAATGTGGGGTAAATCGAAGCCCTCCTATATATATAGACGAGGAGTGAATGGATCATGATACAGGGCTTGGGAAATTACAGCAATTTCGGCACGCTGTCGACTTCTGAAAGCCTGAAAGTATATGGAGGCGATAATAATGAGTAAGCGGGGAACGGATAACCACGTGATGGGGACTTCAGTGAGGTTTACCTTGAAGCTATTGATTGTATCCTTATTGGTATTTGTTTTCTTGTCTTGCCAAGCACAGGCTGAGGAGGATATATGCGATGGACTTGCCATCATCAAGAACACTAAGGACGCCACGGTCAACAGGACAAGCACTCTTGAAGCCCCTGGCAACCTCATGAGCACCGGAGGCTCATTCCAGGAAACCGGTGTCGACGTGCCCTGCGATCCGCCCCATGAATTCGGGCCTTTCGAGGTGGAGGCGGGAGGGAGGCTCAACGCTAGCATCATTGGAAACCCCCCAGTACCTGCCAAGTGGAGCCTTTGCAACCACAACACTGGCATGGCCATCTGCTTCGCCCCCAGGTATGGCAGAGGTTACGGCACTGAAGACGTCATCCTCAGACTAGGTGGCCAGGCTGACGATAACGACCTCAAGGGAAGCGCTGAGTGGTCCAGTCCTGGAAGGATCAAGGTGGTCATATCCGCGCCTGTGGGATTTGGTCCCCTCACGAAGGGATGTTTCGGCCAGGGGTACTCGGCCAATGTGGACGTAGTCTCCTTTAATAGTGAGGGGCCTGCTCGGGCCGGGACGCTCCTCAAGCCAGACGATCTCCTCGAGACCAGCGGGAGTGGTGAGGCGACCCTTCTCCTCAGCTCCAGCGGCGGAAAGCTCTGGGTGGGACCCAACAGCGAAGTGACGTTGAACAATAACGAGGTCGATCTTGCTGAGGATACCCTGAGTCTGGATAGTCCTGTAGGCAAGGTCGCTGCAAAGCTCAACGATCTGTATGATCAGGGCTTGCCTATGCCCAAGCAATACTGGGAGGACCCTTCTGGGTTTACAAACAATTTCCGGGAGGGTACATTATTCGAGGCACAAGGAATTATCGAGAATGAGGCTGATCCCTGTGAGGCGGCCGTTGAGCTGAAACTATTCTTCGATAGCCACGAGGGTGAATGGACTGGGGAGAAGACGGTTGAGACCGCTTGGACGCTCTTTGGCAAGGACGAGTGGGACCTCCTCAAATTGGCCTATGAAGGAATTCCAGTATATGGCCAGATAGCGGCTACCATTGCCTTGGTGGATGACTGGAATGACCAGTGGGAAGTCTTGAGCAGGGAGCTTAAGGCCTGGACCGCAAGCAATCAGGCTAAGGTAGGTCTGGACGCTTTCCGCAAAAGCAAGGGCTGGACTGAAGATGATCTGGACACAAACCTGAGCATGCTGAGCCGAGAGCGGTCCAAGCTCGCTTCCGAGATCAACAAGGAAAAGGAAGATTTGGCAAGAGACATAAAGAATAAAGAAGACGAGACTGTAATCGCCCTAGCCAATATGTATGGGCTCTCAGACAAGCCTAACGTGCCCGAGGCCGTGAAGCTCAATTGCCAGGATGACGTTGCTTGGATGAAATTCGACAGTTACGTCTGGGAAAGGAAGGCTCAAGCCTTCGGAAATGTGAGCGACCTGGAAACGAAGATGGCAGAGCTGGTGATCCAAGAAAAGACCCTCGAGCTCTACCGCGCCCCCATAGTCAGGGGTACCAGTGATAGGGATTTAAAAAGGCCAAAAGAGCCTGTCATCGGGCCTTGCTCCAGATCTGGCGCATCGATCACGCTCGGCGAGGGGATAATCAGGTACAGCAACATCAGGCATTCCGATCCTTCGGGGCTGAATATAAAGATGGGCAGCTACACTGTGACCCCAGAGGGTACCGAGTTAATCTGCGAGAAGAGGGGCGACGCGGGCAGGATTGTGGTCATAGATGGCTCTGTAGTCGTCTCCAACTCGACCGCTTCTGATGTGAAGCTACAATCGGGCCAGCAGTTTGATCTCCAGACGGGCGCCGTCAGCCCCTATAACCTCAGCACTGATGACGGAGGCCTTGTCGGCGGCATACCTCTCAGAGACCTTCCTCTCAACGATTACACGGGCCAGCCTTATGGGTTTTACTTCCCCGAGTTCAACGGCACTCTATCTCCCGGATGGATATGGCAGGACCCTGGCGAGGACGCGTCTTTCAACGTATCTGAGCCAGGTACGTTGATCGTTACAGTTCCTGACGGAAACGATCTTTGGGGCCATCCTGGGTCAACTGCAGGGCAGCGCTCCGACGCTCCTCGTCTTCTCCACAAGGTCACTGGCGATTTCGATCTTGAAGGGGAGATCCTTCTTCAGAGCAACGCCACCCACGTCGCGGCCACTGAGTTCGTCGTCTACTCCCCCGCCTCTTACCTGGGCTTACTCGCGGGCCAGATGAAGCTCGACGGACTGGGGGAGCACTACAGGATCCTCGGTGGGGGCTGGGTGAAAATGGACGGGCTGAACAAGCTCTCGTCGTTGAATACGAAATTCATGGATGGCCCCGATGCCCCAGATGGGCCTGTGAAGGTTAGGCTCACAAGAAGGGGTGATCTCTGGAAGACCTACTGGAGCCTGGACGGCATCAGATGGAACCTTTCGACGAGGGAGATGATAGGTGCCCCAGACACGCTCTGGGTGGGTTGGATCTTTAAGCGCATGGCCTATGACGCCATGGTCAACGAGCCTGCTGTGACCACCCTCCGGGACCTGAGCCTCGATACCGCTGCCAGGGGCTCATTGGAGATCTCAAAGTGGGACGTTGTTCAATGGGCTGGACGAGCTGATGTCGGGAACGGCTCTTCTGCCCGCCTGGAGCTGGACGGCTCGAGACTCGGGGGCGTGAACGTATATAGTGGCCGAAGCTACGAGGGCGACTTCGACGCTGTGGTCAGGTTCAGAGCCGAGAACGGCACCTACCAGCCAGGTGAGAGGTTCATGCTGTTTTTCGGAGCTGCTAGCAACGACGAGAAGAACGTGGGATACGTCGGCTTGACCCAGGCAGATGGACACCTTTATCTGGCAGATCGTTATCCAAGGCGATACGGAACTGACTTGGGGCTGGCTGGAAGTTGGGGCAGGTGGAGGTGGATGGCCACCGCAGACTCCGAAGGCTATCTAAGGGTATCAAGACAGAATGGGAACATCTCCACTTACGTGTGGTCAGAGTGCCAGTGGCAACGTCTCGACTCCTTTGAGAGCGGATTCTCTGACCCTGCCTTCCTCTTCATTAGATTGTCCAACGACAATTGGAGCCCCACTGCCAACGCCTCCGTTTCAGTGGACTTCGCCCTCGAGCAATTCCTCACCGGCGATATGACAGGGGATATCTGGACGCCCCCCGACTGCAACCTCGTCCAGCCAATGGACCTGCCCCCTGAGTTAACCCTTCCCGAGGGCGTGGAGGCCCTGATGCTCAGGCCAGCCTTCGCCTTGGGGACGCTATTCTTCGATCAGGTGGGAACTGCCTACATCTTCTCCAACCAAAGGGAGGAGAGGTTCGAGCACTGGACCAAAAGATGGAATGCGATCGTATCCATAGATAGGAGCGGCTTAGCCGGGATATACGCAAAAGCCGATATCCTGGCTGGGGTTAACCGCAAGAGCGGAGCGGGTCTGGATGATGGTGTCCTGGTGGCTTTAGACTACTGGTCTGAAGGTGGCAACGCTTTCAGCGGTTTCTATGAGCTCCGGCCTGATGGGAGCAGCCGCAAGTGGAACCTGACCGGGAGTTATCCGGGTCTTGGTGATGTGATACCTGCTCCCGATGGGGGGTGGTTTTTCGCTGACTTTGAGGCCGATAACATCTGGCACCTGAGGGCAGAGGGCCAGGCCGAGGTGCCTCTTATAACCCAGGGAGGGGCGCCACTTGGGCTTGTTGATCTCGCCTTCGATGAGGAAGAAGAGACTCTGTACGGCCTAAGTTGGGGCGGATCATGGCCTTTTGGTAGCGCTCTGGAGATCTATAGGATCACAGACGACGGCCAGGCAGCCCTCGTGGCGAAGGTCAACGAGGCAGTATCAAGTGGTGGTATTGCTATTAGCCAGAAGGGTCCCTTCAGCCGAGGCCTATACGTCAGCGACTACGTGGGTGGGCGTGTCCTGAGGGTATACCCCGATGGGAACCTGATACCTGTGATCACCGGACTTGTCAAGCCGGGGGACTTGGGTTTCAATCCATTGACAGGGGACTTGCTAGTAATTTGCGACGATGGTCGGGCAATCCTATGGGTTGGCGAGAGCCTCCCAAAATGGAAACGGGACGTTCTTCTTTCATCAGAGGTCGACCCTTATGCAGATTTAATCGCCGACAGCGAGACCGAGCAACCGACATCCGGAGCTTCGACTACATTCGCCCAGCTGGAAGCGTTTCAGATCGAGGAATGGGGCCGCTTCCGGACCGCGGAGTACCTGGGCGAGAAGTATTTCGCAGCCTATGAAGGAGGTCTTCTGTACAACGCCTCGAAAGAGACGAACCTGATCGAAGATAAACAGCTATTCCGCGTGCTCTTCAATAGCAACGAAGAAATGACCGTTACTACTGGCAAGCCTCTGGAGCTACAAGAAGACTACGAGCTCGCTATCCAGGCGATTGATTTTGACGGCAACAAGGCCTATGTCGAACTCCGCAAGGATGGCATGGGCGTTGACTCCGCAATAATAAGCCCCGTTCCGACTACCTATACTAAGGAGACAAAGAGGAGCACAGAAGATGAGACATATGCTTATTCAGTGAAAATGGGCGATAAAACGGTAGAGATAATATCGGTCCATTTTAAAAATGCCTTCTGCGGACCGATGCGAGATATGGCCACGGTGGACAGGATTTTGCAGGTTTCTGAAGACTCGCCATCTCGTGTAATTTGCGACAGCAATGAAGAGATGATCGTTGCCACAGGCACGCCTCTGAAGCTTGAAGATGACTACGAGCTTGCGATTCAGGCGATCGACCTGGACGGCAACAAGGTCTACGCTCAGCTCATGAAGAGCGGCAAGGTTGTCGACTCTCAGGTAGTCAAGACAACGTCAACACCCGAGGGTGGCGAGAATTACGCCTACTCGGTAAAGGAGGGTGATGAAGATGACACCATATCGATCCGCGTTAAGAATGTATTCCGGGGCGCTGAGCAGGATCGAGTAGTGGTGGATAGAGTCCTTCAGACATCAGGAGATCAGCCCTCACGAGTGATCTACGAAAACTTCGATGAAACTATAGTCACATCGGATAACCCGCTCAAGCTTGAAGAGGGCTACGAGCTGGTCGTCGCGGAGGTTGACCTGAATGGAGGGAAGGCTTACGTAGAGCTGTACAAAGATGGGGTGCTAGTAGACTCTGTCGTGATAACGCCACCCAGAGCATTGGGCTCGGAAACCTACACTTACTCGGTGGATACGACCGGTGCTGAAGATGCTGAGATAATAAGAGTTCACTTTAAGAATGCCTTCCGCGGCCCCATGCTGGATGTGGCCACCGCGGATACGATCTGGCAGGCGTCTGAATATCAGCCATATCCCGTGATCCACGAGAGCTCCGAAGAGACCGTCATCACGACGCTTGAGCCTCTGGTGCTAAAGGAGGGCTACGAGCTGAACGTCGCGGCGATAGATCTGGATGGCGAGAAGGTTTACGTCGAACTCTTCAAGGACGGAGCGATGGTCGACTCGGCTGTTATAACACCGCCAGACGCCGCACCTGGTGACGGGGCCTATTCCTACTCTGTTGACGCGGACGCCACCGAAGGGGTGGAGCTGATCTCGGTCCACTTCAAGAACGCCTTCCGCTCCGCAGAACAGGACCTGGCCACCGTAGATCTGATCTGGCAGATCTCCGAGGATCAGTCATCTCGCGTTATCTACGAGAGTTCCGATGAAACGATAGTCAATTCGGGCGCGCCATTGAAGCTGAGGGATGGCTATGAGCTTGTCATCGAGGAAATTGGCCTGGACGGGGACAAACTGTACGTGGAGCTGTACAAAGACGGCAAGAGGCTCGACTCTGCGGTGGTGGTGCCGCCCAGAGCGACGATCGAGGACAAAACCTATACCTACGTCGGTGACGTGGGAAGGACCGAGGATACCGTCGTCATCGCAGTTCATTTTAAGAACGCATTCCGCGGCGCAGAACAGGACATAGTCACTGTCGACGGCATTTGGCAGATATCGGAGATACCCATAGAGATCGAGGAGACGAAGGCTACTGGAGAGCCGGTCCTGATATTCGAGCGCAATTCACTTGGTGCTGTGGAGAATGATCCTCCCAACCCCACCAAGTTCACATTGGACCGGCCATACTTGATCACTGAAATTCGTACCTACCACTGGAATTATGGCAAAGGGCAGACACCAGGAGCAATCGGGATACAAGATAAAGAAAAAAATGTTCTGAAAGTGATGTTCGCTACTGGTTTGGAAGGAATGGGCGGCGTTCACAACACATACTGGTCTGTCCAGCCCAATCTGGAACTGCCACCTGGTGAATACAACATCATCGATTCCGATCCTTCTACATGGTCCCACAACTTGGAGACCGGTGGTCAGGGAATAGCCTGGGTCTACGGTTTGGAAGTTAAAGAAAAGAAGGCTTCTGGCACTGAAAATGCAACATTTTAACAATTTTCTCAGCAAGTAGACTCGGATCCAATCCCCATATCTGAAACCCAAAGCTTCGATGAAGAAACTTCGAAGGATGCATCGACGACTGAGTACTGGCTGGACCTTGGAAACGAAGCCTTCCTGGAAGACAAGTACGAAGAGGCGTTGGGATATTTCGAATGGGCCCTGGAGGGTCGTGATTCTGAAATAGGTTGGAGTTTCTATAACCCGTCTATAGCTTGCGATCTCATGTAAAATTTCTTTTTACAAGAAACCTAACCACAAAGGAACAAAGCCACAAAGGACGCACAAAGAGCAAAGATCAAGTATTAGTCATTTTCAAAGCATCTTGAAAGAGAGTGATTGCCTCCTTGGGTGGCAATAGTTATCGCCCTCATCAATGCCAGAGAAATTCCAACCAATTCTGAGTTCACGACCTAAAGCTATAGGATATAGAATATAGTAAATAACAGACTAATAATTATGAATACTGAAAATAATTATCAGAAAGGCGACTTAGAAAGTAGAGCATTTTTAAGTGAATATATAGAAAAGATTAATATTATGCTTTCTTAAATAATTATCTGTGACCCCCATCTCAGAAGTACTTCTTCAATACGTTGAGAATGCTAGATGCGGGGGGCGGTTCACCGCCGTTTTATATAGGTGGACGTGGTAAGCGCCGGCGCCTTTGTGTCTTAGTAACTTTATGGTTATCGATATGTGGCATCTGGCATCTCATCATAGAGTCACCAGGACATAGCGAATTATTCATGTCGGGACTCTTCGATGATCCCTACCCGCACAATTCAGCGAAGAGCCGCCAAAAGACTATAAATATGGCTAAAAAAAATCGTCGAGCGACCTACGGCACAAGCCGCCTTCGGTCCCTCGGAAAGATCACAGCATCCCTTATGTTATCGAGCCCGAGCATCGTTGTGACGACACGGCCGAGCCCCAGGCCCCAGCCGGCGTGGGGGGGCATTCCATAGCGAAATGCCCTGAGGTAGAACTCGAACCCGTCGGGATCGAGCCCCTGGGCCTTGATTCGAGAGACGAGGAGGTCGAGATCGTGGACGCGCTGTGCGCCGCTTGCAAGCTCCATGGAGGGATGCATCAGGTCGAATGCCTTGCTGACCTCGGGCCGGTCCTCGTAGGGCTGGCTGTAGTAGGGCTTGATCGACGTTGGCCAGTCGGTTAGGAAGTAGTGCTCGCCGATGATGCTTCCAAGAGCCCGCTCGGTCTCGGTATCGATATCGTCTCCCCACTCCATCGTGGGCTTTCCAGCTTCCTTTGCAAGGTCGAGGGCTTCAGAGTAGGTGACCTTTCGAAACGGCGTCTTTGGCACGACCAGGTCCAGATGGAGGACGTCTAGGTCTCGCTTGCAGTTCTCCTGGACGAAACGGTAGGCCTCGACCATGGCGCGCTCAAGGATCCCCATCACGTCGTTATGGTCTGCAAAGCTCATCTCCATATCGACGGATATCGCCTCGTTCAGGTGGCGGCGGGTATCGTGCTCCTCTGCGCGAAAGATCGGCCCGATCTCGAATACCCGGTCCATCCCGGCGGACATCAGCATCTGCTTGTAGAGCTGGGGGCTCTGGTTGAGAAACGCCTCCCTCTCGAAGTAGCTTATGGGAAATAGGGCTGTTCCCCCTTCGGTTGCGGTTGCCACGATCTTCGGCGTGATCACCTCGAGAAAAGCGTGATCGTAGAACGTCTTCCTCAGGCTCTGGAGAACTGCGCTCTCGATCCTGAAGACCGCAAGCGATCCCGGCCTTCGTATATCCATGAACCGGGAGTCGAGCCTTGTGTCGAGCTCTGCATCCACCTTGCCGGTGGGGTCGAGCGGAAGCGGCGAGTCGGCCCGGCCGAGGACTTCGAGGGTTATGGGTATGATCTCGTAGCCCCGGGGCGCCTTTGGCTCTGCCTTGACAGATCCCACAACGCGGATCACGCTCTCCCTCGAAAGCTGCCTTACGCTCTCGAGCAGCGGCTTCTCGGTCCGCTTGGCAACCATCGTCACCTGGGCGAGCCCTTCTCTATCGCGCAGAACCAGGAAGCATATGCCGCCGAGGTCCCTGATCTCATGAGCCCATCCGGCAAGGGTTACCTCCTGCCCGTCGAGCTCCGGATGAATGTCACCTGAATAATGAGTCCTGAGGATCAACGAATCTCACCGAGGGGATGACCTGGCTACATGTATAAAAGCCGACCGGAGAGGCCCCGGGCCGGCGGTCTGCAGGATCGGTTGCATCGTTTCATAGATCTCTTGTGATCCGCCTTTCTGGGTTAGATATTTAGCCGAAGAGTGTCCAACCAAGGACGGTCGATGAAGTGAGGAGAGCGTCATTGAATGGTCTGTCTAAAGCGATCATCGATTCAAGGAATGGTGCACTGATTGGCAGATCGAAGCTAGACGGCGAGATCGTCCACTCGGAGGGACGCTATCGAGCCGATCGAACAAGATCGTTCTTGGGGGCGAAGTTCTGGGCAAGATCGAGCGGGTACCCACAGGGGTTGTGGGGCTGGACGAGATGATTGGGGGAGGGGTGCCGCACCTCTCCACGGTCCTGGTGGCAGGAGAGAGCGGCACCGGCAAGACCACTCTATGCATGCAGTTCCTCTGCAAGGGAGCGGAGATGAATGAGCGCGGCCTATACTTCAGCGCCTTCAGCGAGCCTCCCGAGCTGATGCTTCGCTTCATATCGACATACGAGTTCGTAAACCCCCAGTACTTCAAGGGCTGCATCAAATATGTGGACCTCGGTGGGTTCTGCGAGGATAGAGAGAGGCTCCTCCAGGCGATCGAAGCCGAGGTCAATAGCTTTCGACCGCAGAGGATGGTTATCGACTCACTCTCCGTCCTTGAGAGGGCTCTAAAGCAGGAGTACCGCCCTCTTCTCCTGTGGCTAGCGAGGATGATTAGACAGTGGCCCACGACGACTCTGGTCGCAGGCGAGCCTGACCTGGGAGAATCATATCCTGCGGAGATCGCAGCCCTCGTGGATGGCGTGATCATCCTCTACAACGCTGAGATGGGTTGCATGCGAAGAAGGTCCATGGAGATATTGAAGATGGTGGGCACCTCCCATCGATGCGGAAAGCAGGCCGTGGACATCTCGGCGAAGGGCTTCATAGTATACCCGGGGCTTTGATCATGGCACTATCTTCCAAGGATCTCCTAACGCAGGGCGAGTTCTGGGCCCTGGCTCTCGTCCTGGCGGTGGCCCTCCTCAACTGGCCTTTCCTCCAGATGGCCAGCGGCGGATTATCGATCGGCGACTTTCCCTTCATACTGGTTTACCTGGGCGCCGTTTGGGCGATGATAATCATCGTCCTATTCATGTTCGATCGGAGCACCGGAGAATGACCAGCGCCCTATTCGCCCTAGTCTGCATGGTCATTTATCTGCTCCTCCTCTTCGCAGTAGCCCACTATGCCGACAAGAAGCGCGAGATGGGAGAGAGCATAGTCTCCAATCCTTACGTCTATGCCCTATCGCTCTCCGTCTACTGCACTGCGTGGACCTTCTATGGGAGCATTGGCCGGGCGGCGAGCACCGGCCTTGGATTTTTGCCCATCTACATCGGGCCGACCCTCGTTATGCTGACGGGATGGTTCGTCATCAGAAAGATGATCCGCATCTCCAAGGAGCATCGGTTGACATCGATCAGCGACTTCATCAGCTTTCGGTACGGCAGGAGCTATGCTATCGGCTCTCTCGTAACGATTCTGAGCCTGATGGTGATCACCCCCTACATCGCCCTTCAGCTTATAGCCATCACGAGCTCCATGAACGTGATCGGTGGGGGTCAAGACCTCGGCGTGGAGAGCAAGATGGCAGTCGCTGCCCTTCTTGGCCTCTTCGCAATAATCTTCGGAGCGAGACATCTCGACCCGATGGAGCGGCACGAGGGATTGATCGCAGCCATTGCCTTCGAGTCGATAGTGAAGCTCGTGGCCTTCCTGGTCGTGGGGATCTATATCACATATGGGATCTTCGATGGTTACGGCGATATCATGAGCGGCGTGATTGCCTCGCCGGAGTACTCGCACCTCTTGAATATCGACTACACCTCCTGGTTCACCCTCACGATGATCTCCGCCTTCTCCATCTTATTTCTGCCCCGGCAGTTCCACGTGATGGTTGTGGAGAACTCGGAAGAGCGGCATCTAAAGCGGGCCATGTGGCTATTTCCGCTCTATCTCCTTCTGATAAACCTATTCGTTCCGGCGATTGCGGGAGCTGGACTGCTCTTGAATACCCCCGGGTTCCAGGATATGTTCATCATAAGCATCCCCTATCTGAACGGCCAGGAGCTGCTCGCCATATTCGTCTTCATCGGCGGAGCATCTGCGGCAACTGCCATGGTTCTCGTGGAATCGGTGGCCGTTGGAACCATGATCTTGAACGAGCTCGAGATGCCTCACCTCATGCGATGGATTGGCAAGGGCAGGGACCTTCCAAGCCTCCTCTTGAACATGAAGAGGTTTAACATACTCTTGGTGATCGGGCTTGGCTACCTGTATTCCCGGGCGGTCGCCTATCACAGCCTTGTGGACATCGGCCTCGTATCATTCATCGCCGCCAGCCAGCTTGCCCCAGCCGCCATCGGTGGCCTGTATTGGCGGAAGGGCAGCCGGGAAGGGGCCATGGCAGGTCTCTTCTCAGGCTTTCTGCTCTGGATCTATACAGCCCTCCTGCCTACCATGGTCAAGGCCGACTGGCTCTCGGTGGACCTTTTGGTCCACGGCCCATTCGGCATCGAGGCGCTGCGCCCTACAGCCCTCTTCGGAACGGAGATGGATATGTGGACGCACTCTACGTTCTGGACGCTGCTCGCCAATGGATCGCTCTACGTCCTCTTCTCCCTAATGAGCGTAAAGAGCCCGGAGGAGAGCGCCCAGATGGACGGCTTCGTCGGCATTTACGAAGGGGGGAGAAGGCCGGTGCCTGCGGAGAAGAGGGAGATCCGCATAGGGACGGTCGACGAGCTGGAGAATACCTTGGCGCGATTTATCGGGTCGGAGAAGGCGGGCCTCGTTGTGAAGGGAGAGCTCGTTCGGATGAACACGACCAGGGATGGGATAGACGCACGGGAGCTCCTGGAACTCTGGGACCGCGTCGAGAGGACGCTCACAGGATCGCTTGGCACGTCGGCTGCGAGGATCGTCCAGAAGGAGGTCTCGGTAAACCCCGTCGTCGAGGCGGCGAGGCCGACGACGCCGCGCTTCCAGCTGGAGGATAGGAGGATATACGTCGTCCCCGAGAAGGCCTACGAGGTCTTCACCGACCAGATCACCCACGGCATGGAGGGGCTGTGCATCACCACTGCCGATCCCGAGGAGGTTCGCAGCACCTGGGGCTTTGTCGAGACCCCCATAATTCGTCTCAACCACAGCAAAGGCCGGGGGAATAGGTATATCTCGCCCACCAACCTGCCGCTCCTCTTCATCACGATCAAGGGCTTCGTCGAGAAGAGCAAGAACAGCATCATACTCCTCGATAGCTTGGAGTATCTGATCGAGCAGAACCGGGGAATTGCGCCGCCCTCAGAGGTTCTGGACTTCGCAAAGCACCTCGAAGAGCTCTTCTTGGAGGATCGACGAAAGCTCATCTTGCCTATAAGACCCGATTACCTGAACTGCAAGATCTCCTCCGATGTGGAGCCGGTCTCACATCTGCTCCTGGCAGTGGGTCCCCTTCCGGAATACCTCTTGCGGGTCTTCGTGGAGGCGATGGTCTCCGGCATTCCAACGCAGTCCCAGGATATCGTTTTGCGGGAGATCGGACTGCCCCCTGGCGAGGTCGCCGCCGGGGAATCGGACTCTTGCGATCCGGATATGCGCGAGGGCGTAGCTGGGGCGGTCGTCCATAGGCTCACACGGCGCAGCCTGCTTGCGACGCTAAGGCAAGCTGCCCATCGGATTAAGGAGCTCGATCCCACCTTCGAGATCCATCTAACGCTAGATGACCTATTGAAGAAGTATGGATTTAGCCCATACGAGCTGGTTCTCGTTCCCGGCACCACCTATGTGATTGAGGAGACCAAGCCCATCCAGAGCCTTGAGATATTCGGAGACCTCGTCCGCCGCGGCATGGCAGGCCTCTGCATCAGCAGGTATCATCCGGAGAAGCTCCATGAGAGGTATGGCATTGAGAAGGAGAGCATAATCTGGCTGACCCAGATGGCGCGAGGTGGCCAGGAGTACAGGACGGTTGACCCAACCAACTTCCCTCGCATGTCAACGCTGCTCACCGAGTTCCTGGTTTGCGCAGAGGATCCTCTCATACTGTTGGAGGGGCTCGGCTATCTCATAACTCAGAGCAACTACGAGACGGTGCTGCGTTTCATCCAGTCCCAGAGGGACGAGATCGCCCTCAAGGGGGCCATCTTGCTCGTGCACATAGATCCACTTGCCTTGGACACCAAGGAGGTGCACCGCCTGGAGAGCGAGATGGAGCCTTTGGAGGTGTAACTAAGGCATCAACGATAGGACGCCCATCACCGCTGCTGTGACGACCAACCCTGCTATCATCACTCCGAGGGCGATTGCCGGAAAGGCCTGTCTGAACTTGAATCCAACGAGGAAGGCGACCGCGCAGCCGGTCCAGGCTCCGGTGACCGGCAGGGGTATTGCAACGAACGCCACGAGCGCCATCAATCCGAAGCTCTCATGCTTCTGGATGTACTTCCTTCGTGTGCGGGAGAAGAGCCATGTGAAGAAGGCGTGGCCCAAAGGGTATCTCATCAGGGCGGTCGAGACTGGATCAAGAAAAAGCAGAAGGGGCACCACTGGGAGAAGGTTTCCAGCTACGGCGAGAGCATAGGCCTGGAGCGGATCGAACCCATATACGCCTATGGCGACAGGGATCGCTCCCCTGAGCTCCGAGACCGGCGACATCGCCAGGAGGAGCGTCATCAACCAGCCGGGAATGGCGAACATGGCAATGGAATGAGCCCATCACTCCCCAATGGATCCCTTGATCTCCACGGTGAATATCTTCTCCTGGGCAGGGGAGCTGACCGATATCTTCAGGTCGACGGGTATCCGCCCAAGGGCGATTGCAATCGGCCTCTTCTGATCGATGGAGACTCCGACTTGCAGGCTCTCCCCGAGCTTTGCCAACGTTGAGACGAGCCCATCGATCTCTGGAACGGATACCGAAAGGGGGTTCTCTCTATCGCCCTTCACAATGGCGGCCAGCGGGGAGGAAGAGTCTCCGGATACGTGAATCCCAAGAGATCCATCCTTGCCCGTCCCCTTAACCTTGGCCACTATGGGCTTGCCCTCGGATCCTTGCAGCAACGCATCTGCATCAACTTTAAGAGAGACCATCTCAATCACCGGCCCAACATCTGTAGATCCTATCATATAAAGGGGAATGGTTGCCGTAAATGTCGATCCACTACCTTCGCCGGCTTGAAGGTACATTCGAGGGATATCGGGGACCGGCCGAAAGGCTGATATCGACATCTTTCCAACTTGTCCCGATGATCGATATAGGGTATATCTCACTGGAGAGCCCCGTAGTGTTTATATCTCCACCCGGTCCGGTGAACGAGGATAGATCGGCCGGAATGGTCATGGTCGGGGATCTTCGGGATGTATCCGTCCAGGAGATCGGGGAGAGAATGGAGGAGGCAAAGGCCCAGGGCTTCTCCGTCTCAGGATTTGATCTCGTCCAGCTGGTGGAGGCGGCTCGATATGCCAGGGAATGCGAATGCCTCATGGAGCTTGACCTCTCCGAGTATCGATCGTTTCAGGATCATGTGTTGACGGCGCTCGTAAGAAGGCTCAAAGAGAGCGGGGCTACCCTCTCCCTGAGGATCAATCCAGGATCGCTTGAGGGCGAGGAACCTGCAATGCTCCGGGATGCCGGCCTCGATCTGCTCCACCTGGATATGACCGGCCTAAACGGCCGCTCTCCAAAGATCATCAAGGCCATGTCAGATGCTGGAGCTCCCCCGATAATGGTAGGTGAGAACGTCGGAGACTTCGATCGGGCAAGGACTCTCCTATCCATGGGCGCAACCCTCATCTCGCTGCGGGGAGCCGATGCGGAGTTCGTAACTTGGCTCTCAAAGACGCTTGCGGAGTACGGTGACCTCATCGGTTGGTACAACGCCCCTAAGCACATATGCGCCGGAGGAGACCTCCGTGGTCTGTCCTTCTGCTGCCCCCCGGTTAAGAACTGCCCTGTCCAGGGCGCTCTCAAGCGTGCGGGCATGACGCCGAAGGAGTTTATGGAGAAGAAGATTCGCCTTGCGAGGGGAACCCCCCTACAGCACGGCGATGGAACTTGTTTTGGGTCCCTCGTCTGGTGCTGCAAGATCACGAAGCCCTGCTTCATGAGGGATGCGGTACTGCATCGCCTAGGCCTCTCAGAGAGGGATTACATGGAGCTAAAGAGGAAGCTCGCAATCGACCTTCTCAGGCCATGAACGCCGATCATTACGCCCAGTGCGCACAGCTTGCAATGCTTTTAGAGCTCTCCGCAGGGCCCAAGCCAGGGAACGTGGACAGGTGCCACGATCATCCCGAGATGGGATTTCGCCACTTCCTCGCAAGCGCCGTCTCCGCCTATCCGGTCTTTCGAAAGGCTGCGGCCAGCCAGGCGGGGATCGGGTCCCTGATCCTGGAGGCAGTCGAGGGATGGAGACGCTTTGGCCTCTCCTGCAACACACACTTCGGCGAGGTTACGCTCCTCATCCCGCTGACGATGGCTGCCGGACAGGAAGGCGATCTCATGGATGCCCTCCTCCGGGTCTTGGAAGGGTCCACCGTCGAGGACGCCATCCGCTTTTACGAGGCATTTCAATTATCCGGAGCGAGGGTTGCCCGCGTCGACCAGCTCAGCCTCGCGGACCGATCCGCCGAGGAGGAGATCCGCCGCCGCGAGCTATCGTTGATCGATCTGATGAGGCTCTCAAAGGGGCATGACTTGATCGCAAGGGAATGGTCGAACGGATTTGCGAGGAGCTTTCAGCTCTCAGCGCTGCTGCGCGAGAGGGTGGCGGAGCTTGGGCCAAACGACGGCCTCGTCCTGACCTTTCTTGAGGCGTTGGCAGGCCATGAGGACAGCCTCATCCAGGCGAAGCATGGACTCGATAAGGCGAGGGAGGTCTCGAAGAGGGCAAAGGCTGCGCTATGCGGGGACGATCCCATCCAACTTGCAAGGGAGCTAGACTCCGCCTTCCTGAAGGAAGGGATAAACCCAGGGTCGACCGCCGACATCATGGCCGCGAGCCTCTTCATCGCGCTTCTGGATGGGTGTTTTGAGGTGATATTATAATTGTTGAAGAATCTAACTGCGATGATCGATCCCATCTGATATCCGATCCCTCAAGGCTTTCGGAACTCGGATTCGGCGAAGGGATAAACGAGGTGGTCGTCACAACTGAGGCAGATGGAGAGCCCAATGCAGCCTCCATTGGCATAATCAAGAGCGGAATGGAGGTGAAGGTGAGGCTATTTTCCGGGACGCACACATATGAGAACGTGATCGCGAACGGGGCGCTCGTCGCAAACGTCACCCATGATCCCATGGTGGTGGTGGAGACTGCTCTTGGCGACCTCCCGCCCGACAGGTTCCAGCGCCGCCACGGCCAGCTCACGTTGAAGGATGCCGAGTCCTGGGCGCAGTTTCGCTGCGAACCGTTTCGCCTGGATATACTGATCGAGACGCTCGAGTTCGTACAAGGCGAGGTGATTCGTCGGGATTTTCGAGCGATCAATCGAGGCCTGAGCGGGGTCGTGGAGGCAGCCATTGCAGCCACCCGCTTCTTTGCCTTGAATCAGGAGTCCTACCTCGACGAGATCAGGAGGATCGGGAGGATAGTCGGCCGGTGCGGCGGTCCAAGGGAGATCGCAGCAATGGACCTCCTGGTCGAGCGCCTTGATGATTTCTACTAGATCGCAATCGCGAGGCCCATGACAGTAGTGGAACGACTTCCCTCCGGCTGTCCATCGATCGATGCCCTGCTGGGGGGTGGCTTCGAGGGTGGTATCATCACCCAGATCTATGGCGATTCCGGCAGCGGCAAGACGAACATAGTGTTGCAGCTCTCGATCCAGGCGGTATCCAGGGGGCGACGGGTGGTCTTCATCGATTCGGAGGGCTTCTCCCCCGAGAGGTTCAGGCAGATAGCGGGGGAGGGCGCAAAGGAGATCGCATCGAGGATAATCGTCTTTGAGCCTATGAGCCTCGAGGAACAGCACGCTGCAATACGGGAGGCCTCGCAATTGATCAAAGAGGGCGTGGGACTGATGATCGTCGACTCAGCGACATCCCTCTACAGAGCGGTGCTTGAGGCAGACGACAATCGGCCTGTCATGAGGGCTCTAACGGCCCAGCTCTCCGAGCTGCAGGAGATCGCGAGAAGGGAGCGCATCCCTGTGGTCATCACTAACCAGGTCTACACCGATATCCAGACGGGCGATCTACGGCCGATCGGGGGCAGGTCGATGGAGCATATCTGCAAGGCGATCATCGCCCTGGAGAGGATCGGCGAAGGGCGCAGAAGGGCGAGGATCGTCAAGCACAGATCGGAGCCTGAGGGGGCGACGGCCCAGTTCGCACTCACCGCCACAGGCGTGGAGTGAGCCTCACAGCTGCCGCGTCATGATCAATGCCGCTTCGCCATCCGAGTAGTATGCGGGAGAGATCGTCATTGGAGCAAATCCCATCGAGGCGTAGAGGGCTTGTGCCCTCCGGTTGCTGATCCTTACCTCCAGCGTTGCGGATAAAGCCCCCATCCTCCTGAAGTTCCTTATGAGGGTGGCCATCAAACGGCGACCGATTTCCTGGCCCTGGAACCGGGGCCGAACTGCCAGCCAGAAGATCCTGCCCTGGAGCGGTGAATGCATGAATCCCAGGATGGAGCCTGCAACCTTGCCGGAGACCTCCGCCACAAGCACGGTCTGGGGATGGTACTCGTAGAACGTGGCGAATATATTGACGTCGTAGCCTCCCTTGACCTCCCTGTCCAGATCCATCACCTCCTGCATATCGCTTGGCCGAAACCTCCTGATGATCAGGGGTCCCGTGCCCTCCTGCCTCATCGGGGATGGGGTTGATGTGGGCGAGCCTCTTGAAAGATGCAAACCCTTCGCGATCTTCGAAATGTTTCTCCCTCTCCAATTACTTTAGATATCCGGCAAGGTCGGCGATGGAGTCGAGCACCAGATCCGGCCTCACATCGGATGATGCCGCAAGCTCAGGGCGAAACTTCCCGGTCCTTACGAGGATTCCGAACATGCCTAGCGCTTGGGCTCCGCCCACATCGGTCAGGACGTCGTCGCCAATCATTGCAGTCTTCTCCGGAGCTGCCCCCATATCGTCTAGAGCCATCTGGAAGAAGGCGGATGACGGCTTTCCTAAGAGATCGGCCTCGACGCCTGTCGCATACTCGAGCGCTGCAACGAAGGGTCCGGTCGATAGGACGAGGCCTCCCTCCTCCTGCCAGTATCGATCCCGCTCGAGCGCGAGAAGCCCTGCGCCGTCGAGGATCAACCGCAGAGCCGCATTCAGCCTGTCGAACGTCATGTCAGCTCCTGCATCTCCCATCACGACGTAGTCGACATCTCGATCGGCGACCGTGATCCCGCTCTCCAGGAAGTCGCACTCGACATCCCCGGTTGTGAGGAGGTAGCACCTCTTCCTTCCCTCTCGCCTCATCCTCTCGACTGCTGCGAGGGGCGGCGTAAATATCCTCTCCTCCGGTATCGAAAAGCCCATTTCCGAGAGACGCTTTGCGACAGAGCTTCTTCGCCTGCGCGTGGTGTTGGAGACGAAGCGGTAATTGTAGCCCTTCTCCTCCAGCATCTCCAGGAGTCGGGCGGCTCCTGGGATCGGCTCTTTTCCCACATAGAGGACGCCGTCGAGGTCGATGAGCAACGATTCGATATCCATCTCGGCTAATAATTGCCGCCATCGCTAATAAACGCTCCCTTTGGATGGGAAGGGAGGATATAGTCATCTTTTATATCAACGAGTGGCAACTGGCAAAGGATGAAGCGAACTCCGGCCGTCGTCGCACTGATGCTCTTGCTGAGCCTTGCCCTGGCCGGAGCGGATACCGCGGGAAGCCCGGGCAACAGCTCCAGCGACTCCAGCCTGAGTGCGGCCGTTTCGAGCAGGAACGCAACCGATGTCAATATGAATTCGGCAGTTTCGACCCCGTTCGCTTCCGATTCCAGCCTGAATACCGCTGTTTCGAGCAGGAACGCCACTCTTTTTGGCCTGAACGCCACAAATGCCAGCCTGAACGCGACCGCCGCCAGCCTAAGTGGCTTCAATGGGACGACATATCGCGTCTCGCCCTCGAGCGTCGTTGTGGAGCTGCCGGTCAATGCAAGCGGCATGGAGGTCGTCCTCCTTCAGAAGACGGATTCTATTACGCTTCAGGATGCAGTTCTTGGAACGGTGATGATCAACAGCACCTACACCTTCTGGCGGGGCGAGCATCAGTATAGCCTCGTATTTCCAAGAGAAGTCAAAGGCCTCCTTCGAATCGAGCTTCCGGGCCAGGGGCAGCGGTTCATCTCCCCCATGAGCGTCTCTGGGCCTGTTAGGGTCGTGCTTCCGCCAGGATATGTAACTGGGGAGAGGATGCTTGGGATCGCAAGGCCAACGCCTGCAAGCGTCGAGGTCATCGACGGCGTCTACATCCTCACATGGGACGAAGCCCCGCCGGCACTCGACGTGAGCTACTACAGGGTGGATGCTCCTCGATACCTCCAGATGTCGCTTCTCCTCATCATCTTTCTCGCCTCCCTCATCGCTCTGGACTACTACCTGAGCATGAAGCGGCTTCGGTCATTTCGCGAGGCGGAGGAGGGAGCCACTAGCTCTAAGTAGGCAGACGCGAGAGTCCCAATCATGAGAGGGCCAAAGAGGATCTGCAGCGGGGTCTACGTGGTCGGGGGGTCGAAGCTCTCCCACTCCTACGATTGCTGCGTCTACCTGGTGGATGCGGGAGGTGAGCTGGTGCTTGTGGACGCGGGCGCCGGCCTGGGCGTTGAGAGGATCGAGGAGAACATGCGCCGCCTGGGGTTCGATGCCGGCCCATCCACCCTTATCGCAACGCACTGCCATATCGACCACGTCGGAGGGATGGCTGCCTTGAAGGAGCGATACAACTGCCATGTCGTCGCCCATCTGCAGGACCGCGCAGGCGTGGAAGGGGACGACCCCGGCCTCACAGCCGCAGGGATGTACGGCCTTGATTATACGCCGGTCATGGTCGATACGCTATTGATGGGCGAAGAGGAGGTCTTGCGCCTCGGAGAGATCGAGTTCCACTTCCTGCATACGCCGGGCCACACGCCGGGATCGATCTCGGTCTGGATCGATACAGAGGACGGCCGCGTCCTCTTCGGCCAGGATATCCACGGCCCCTTCTCGCCCCGTTGGGGATCGGATATGGCCGACTGGCGAAGCTCGATGGAGAAGCTGCTTACGCTTGATGCCGATATCCTCTGTGAGGGCCATTCCGGGATCTACCGGGGGGGCGATGTCCGCTCGTACATCGAGTCATATCTGGAGAGATACGGGAAGGCGTGAAAATTACAATTAAGATATATTATACATTAGCAATATATAAAAAATAGTTCGGAGTTTTTGGGCGAATGGGGTCGTGATTCTGAAATAGGTTGGAGTTTCCATAATCCGTCTGCAGCTTGCGGTCTCATAAAAAGTCATTACGAGGGATTCTCTGGGAGAATCAATATCCATTGATGCCGTATTCCAAGGCAGACCCAAATTCCAACCCATAACGAATTCACGACCCACAACATTAGAAAATATTTATATCTTTCATGTCATTGATTCACATGAAGTTAGAGGCCGGTTTAGGGGGGGGTGGGGGGCTTAACCGAAGGCCAATGTCAATTGCCCACACTCATGATCCACTGTACGAACTACGAATATATGGAGTTATATATGTATATTTGATATATATATAAGTAGTATGGATACCCGCCATGAGACAGATCGCCCAAAAAATTCATCATCACGGAGATATTATACGATGCTATTTTCGCATTATTTAATACTAAGAATGGGTCATTCCCTGGAACATGCCGCGATAGCTTCTCAAATTGTCTTTGTGTGTCTCGTTGATTTTCTGAGAAAAGTTAATCAATATGTTGCCCAATAAGGCGTATGGGGGAATCTCCAAGAGGTGCATACCCGCTTGATCGCGAGCATGTTTTATATGGCGATCTTATGATGTAATTGCTACATCGCGCTGACAGGCCCATTCTCCTGCCGATAGGCCTGGATGAGGGATGAATCGGGAATTCTATTTATATTTATGCAGGAATAATGCTGCTCGTTCGAGCGGCATCGATGGTGATGATTGCAGCGGAATTAACAGGAGATATCATTATGTCATTGGATGAGATTATGGCGATTAGGGCGGCTGTAAGCGATAAGGGACTAGGATGGTCGGCTGGAGCAACCTCCATGACCAAGCTCTCCGATGCAGACCGAGCGAAGTACCTGGGCCTGAAGGTCGACGCGGAGGAGATGAAGGCGATGAAGGCAACGCTCGCACACGAGGATGCGCTCGCTGCAAGCGAAGGCATAGCCTTCAGTTATCCATCGTCATGGGACTGGAGGAGCGTTGCAAGTAGGGACTGGACCACATCGATCAAGGATCAGAAGGGATGCGGCGCATGCGTCTCATTCGCAACGACCGCTGTTGTCGAGTCCAACCTGGAGATATTCAGGAGGAATCCATACCTCGAGCCCGACCTATCCGAGGCGGACCTGTTCTTCTGCGGAGGGGCGAAGTGCACTGGATGGAGCTTCGAGCCGGCCTTGAACTACGTTCGCGATAGGGGAATTCCTGATGATGCCTGCTTCCCCTACAAGGACCAGGACCAGCCCTGCAAGACCTGTTCCGACAGGGCGAAGAGGATCATCAAGATACAGGGCTGGAGGAAGATCCTCAACGAGTCCCAGGCAAAGGAGTGGATATACCGCCACGGGCCGCTCGTCTCGGGAATGGCGGTCTACGACGACTTCTTCTCCTACAGGGGCGGGGTCTATCGGCACGCCCGCGGAGACCTGAAGGGCTATCACGCGATAGCCGTAGTGGGATTCAACGAGGCTGAAAGGTGCTGGATCTGCAAGAACAGCTGGAACACCTCCTGGGGAGAGAAGGGCTGGTTCAAGATAGGCTATGGCGAGTGCGAGCTAGGGCGATCGTTCTGCTTCTACACTGCGGAGTTCCCCGCCCTCAACGACGACATCATCATGCCCAAGGCCGGAAAAGTGGTTGCGAAGTTCAAGAGCAAGTCAGCTGGCTTCGATAACGAGTTCCAGCTTGCTTATCCGACGGCGAAGACCATCTTCAAGGCGGTCGATTCGCTTGTAGGAAAGAGCTTCGACGTTGGCACGTTCTCCGCAGGCCAGAGGCTCATCTTCGCTTTGAAGACCCCCGACGGCAATACCTACTACACGCTGCACGCCTGGAACAAGGATGCGTGCGACCACGTCATCAAGGTACAGCGAGGAACCACTAAGTGGGATCTCGCTTGGGAGGACCTCTATGGCCTCGGCGACAGGGACTATAACGACGTCGTCGTGGAGATAGAGGTGGTCTAAGGACCCCCCCCCTTCTCCCTTCTTTTTTTCCGTCGTTTCCGCTACGCCGAATCCTTCTTTGATCTCACATATATCCTATAGCCAAAGCGGCTGAGGGCCGGGATGCGAGGCTGGATAGCCGCTTCCACGATCCTGGAGAAGCGCTCCTGGATGAAGCATGGATCGAATAACCGAAGCCTGCTCATGAATAGGTAGCCTTGACAGGGCTTGAAGTCGAAGCCCTTTGCGGAAAAGGGCTTGAAGCCGGCATCCTCCAAGAGACCTCGAAAGGCCTTCGGGGAAATGTACTCGGGCGGATCCATCCTCTCGCCGCAGAGGCGGCGCATGAGCGTTGTCGGGGACCGATTGTTGAAGAAGTCGACTGCGAGTATCCCGCCGAAAGAGAGCACACGGCCGAACTCGGCGAGGGAGGCCTCGGCCTCGTCCATAGATGATAGGCAGGTCAGGACGCCGCTAGATATCAAATGATCGAAGGACCCATCCCTGAAGGGAAGGCTGGCGAGGCCGCCCTGGATGAAGTGGACGCGATTCATCCCCCTCGTTCTGGCAGCCGCCCGATCGAGCATATTTCTAGAGAAGTCGATCCCCACATAATCGAATATCGAGTCGGGATAGATCCGCAAGGCGTGCATCAAGAGGTTGCCATTTCCGCACCCTGCATCGAGAACCAGGCCCTTTCCTCCCTCAAAACAGAAGCGAGAAACCTCCTCCTCGAACTCCATAAGATGCCGGATGATGAACGCGGGCGCATCATCGGGCAGATCCCGCGCATACCTGAGCTCGACCTCCGATCCTTCCTTCTTCAGCCCCTCCCAGAAGAGACGCTCTTCCCTGGCCTCATGATCCGGCGCTTTCGCCGACTTTGCAGGAATTCCCCTCGTCATATGCATATCTCGACCGATCCTTTGATCCACCTCCCATCCGCTAATGTCTCCAGGATATCAACAGCTCGGTCAGCTGGGGTCCATCCCTCGCTTCCCCCTATCATCGCCTTGCTAAGCGCTGGATGTGGGGGGCCCGGTCGGCAGCAACTCCTACCCTCATTCTCTCCTACCCTCATTCTCTCCTTCCTTCATCGCCTCGCGAAGCGCAGGATGTCAACGGCTCGGTCGGCTGCCCTTCATCCTTTCTTCTTCTTCAAGATCCAGAGGATAACCAAGGCCCCGGCCAGGTTTATGATAAGTATCAGCGCGATCCCGATCGAGCTCCTGGAGGGCGCCACGCGGTATGAGGACTTCGCCGTCCTGAGGTCGAGCGATAGATGATCGCTTATGCAGACCTCCTGCGATGATCCGGGCGCGCTTAACTTGTAGACGCCCCGTTCCAGGTCGGAAAAGGTGTATCTATCGAGGCCATCAGCCTCTGCCACGATCACTCCGTCCCTGGAGACTGTCACCATTCCGGGCGAGTCGAGGATCACCTCGAGTCGAAAGCAGCTCCTCACGGGGATGATCTGGCCCTCGCCGAGGTCGGCATTCAATTCGAGGAGGTCGAGCAATGTGGGCGCGATATCAGTCTCCAGCCACACCCCTCCCACGATCAGCTCATCGATGCCTGGGCCGAAGAATACGAGGGGCACCCGTCTGCTCTCGAGCATGCCCGCGTACTTCTTCGAGGCGTGCCCTCCCTCGCCGGAGGAGAAGGCCATGCCGTGATCTGCGGTCACAACCAGGAGAGCGCCGCTCCTCTCGCATGCATCTCGAAGCCCTCCGAGAGGCTCATCGAGGCCTCGGATCACCTCTACATAATTCTCTGGCCCCAGGTTGTGGCCGGCCGTATCGACGGCTCCCGCGTTTACGAGCAAAATGAAGGGCCGGTCCATGCTCTCCACGATCTCGGCCGCCGCATCGAGAGCCCAGCGATTGTAGCTGATGTAGGCGGCGCATCCCTCTCCCCCGCTGTAGTTTTCGTATGAGATCCGCCAGCGATCGAGCAGGTCGCGAAGATCCGGGGATAGGCCTCGATCGAGAAGGACGGGCTCTGCTCCTCCGATGGCGTTATTGGGGAAGTAGAGGCAGCCGTCCTGCTCTTCGAGCATCTGGTTGAAGTCCCCCCGCTGCAGTATCGCAAGAGGGATGTAGCCCCCTTCCCTGGCTCTATCGAATATCGTCGCATTTGGGACGGAGACGTCCTCCTCGTTCGCATTCGCGCGGCCGGTTACAAGGACGCTATGGCTTGGGCCAGTCTCAGGTATTGGCACCCGCAAGTCCAGCACCCTCGCCCCGCCTCCGGTTAAGTTGTACAGGACTGCGCGCTCGATCGGCCGCCCCTCTATATCGAAGGCCTGGTACTCCGGATAGACGTAGGAGGATCCAAGTCCGTCGATTGCGAGGATCACCGCGCCCTCCGGCGAGCCAGCCTCGGCCGTCGAGGCTGTCGAAAGTGCGAATGCGAGCAAAAAAAGAAGGAGAGCGGCCATCAGAAGTCTGTCATGATCCGGTACTGGTCGATCTCCGTCTGTTTGAGGCCGGCTAGGAACCTCTCTGTGGTATCCCTTATGTCCTTGGACCTCGTAATGGCCCGTCCAACCACTATGATGTCTGCGCCTGCCTTCAAGGCCTCGCCGACGGTCTCAACCCTGATCCCGCCTGCCACAGCCACCAGGATCTTCCGCGTCTCCGATCCCATCGACTTGATCTCCTCGATGCCCTTCCAGTTGTGGCTGCTCGTCTCCATGTCGATTGCCCTGTGAAGCTCTACGACGTCGGGCATGGCATCGAGTCCCCTCAAGACGGCAAGGGGATCTGAGACGTTCAACATATCGATTATCGAATAGATCCCCGTCTTTCTCGCTTCCTTTATCGAAAGCTCTATCGTCTTCCCTGGCGCAAGGCCGGATATCACAACAGCATCTGCCGTCGCATCGGCTGCAAGGCGCACCTCAAGGTTTCCGGTGTCAAGCGTCTTGAGGTCCAGGATGACGAACGCGCCGGGTCGAACTGCCCGTATCTCCTTTACGACCTGTACACCCAGCATCTTCGCTAAGGGAGTCCCTACTTCAATCACTATGTGGTCGCTTTCAGGAAGGCTCGATAGCACGCGGCGAACTTCGGACAGGTCCACGAGGTCGAGCGCCACCTGGAGATATGGAGGATCCCATAGGCGGGTGACACGGAATCCCATAACCGGGTGGGTCGACCTGTCCTTCTCATAGAGCACTAGGTCGATTCCCGGGAAGCCCGCCATCGCCCTCTCTAGTGCGAGCTTTGTTGCGCCGTAGTTGTATCTGTAGATGGCCTCGAAGTCCTTCGCCTGGGGATGGATGAAGACGGAGGCTATCACCACCAGGTCTTCAGTCTTATCCCGGGGGATGATGCCCTCGGCGACGGCGTCGGCCACGGCCTTGGCAACAGCGGTCTGAGCCGGCCCGAATATCTGGGCTGCCTGATCCATGTTCTTGACGGTGACCTTGGGCACGATCAATGTGGCAGGCTTGGTAGGCAGATTCGGCCGAATCACCGATATGAGGGGGGTATGGCCAGCGGAGAGCTGCGATATACCGTTCGCGAAGGCTGTCCCCACTGGACCGTCCTTATCCCCGATTATAAGATCGATATGAGCAATCTCTGGCTCCTTTCCCATAAGAGCCTCTCCAACTAAAAACAATGGTTCACCTCAATTATCGGGAGTAAGCCGTCCCCTATTAATCCTTTCGCCATCGCGGGTCCTCGGATCATATGATCTCCAGGAGGATCAATGGCGCAAGGATCAGCAGCATGATCCCGGTCGCAAGCCTGATCTGGGCGCGGTAGTCCTTCCTGAACCGGTCCACCTGCTCTGGTGTCAGGCCTATCGTCATCAAGCCGCCGAGAAGCAGGACGGGGAGGACCACGCCCAGGTTGTATGCGACTAGATAAACCGCTCCCGCCTGGTAAGCGTTTGTGGCTATCATATCGAGGATTGCGATGTAGACAGCGCCTACGCAGGGGACCTTGACCAGCGAGAAGAGGGCCCCCGCCAGGAAGTAAGTGCTTGCGCGTGACGAGGCAATCGACCTCTCCATGTAGGCCAAAGCCCAGTCGGTTCGAAATAGCGACTCCTTTCTCGCATACAGCCTTCTAGCATCCTCTATGTGCACGAGTCCAACGATTGCTAAAAGGCCGCTCAGGGCATATCTGAAGGAGGGGATCATCCTTCCCACCATCGCGTGGAGCATCCCCAAGCCCACCAGCAGATATACTGCGAATATGCCCAGGCAGAAGCAGACGACCATCTTCATGATGTCCCTCTTCTGCCCGGACGACGATATCACCGCTGTTGCCAGGAATGCCAGTATCCCAAGAAGGCATGGATTGAATCCGGCAAGGAGGCCGGCCAGGAATACGGCGACGATCGATGCAAGTGTGACCGTGGATGTGACGAGGAGCGGCGCCTTTCCTTCGTCACCGGGCGGGGAGTCCCCTGCTTCCTCGATGAGCTCCCTCAGCCTCTCGTCATCTCCCTCGTAATCCTTGTAATCTATTGCCCTGTCCACGAGGATGATTGCAGGGATCTTCTTCACATCGTGCTCCTTGATCAGGCGGCGGCCCTCATCGCTTGTGAAGTCGAGCTTTATTAGATCGGCATCAGGAAGGATCTCCTCTATGGCCCTCTCCGCGGCTGCGCATTTCGTGCATCCCGGTGACTCGATCAGTATCACCTCGCTAGCGCTGGCAGCTGCAATAAGTATCAGAGCGAGGAGCACTGCGATCCTGCCAGGGGGCATGGTCGACTAAGGTTAAAGAGGATCTATAAAAAGTGGAGGGCCAAGATCTCGAAGCTCCTCCACTGCTCTCGCCTTGCCTCGATCAGGCAAGCGTCTTGTAGACGATCTCGGCACATCCTTTCTCAAGCCCGATGGAGGCGTCGCCCTGGGCCACAACTATGAGGGAGAAGGGGCATCCGGTAAAGCAGGTCTCCACCGCCTTCTTGACCAAATCGGTGGCATCGATCGAGATCGTGCCCTTCCCGGCGACATTCGCCGCTGCCTTGGGGACTAGATCGTACTCCTCTCGGTCATCCCACTGGAAGGTCTCCAGCGTCTCGCCATGCAGGAAGTAGACGTAGATTCCTCCAGACTGCTCTATGTCGGATACTGAGAGGGTAAGCGTTGCCTGGTCGATGAGATCGGGCGAGGTTATCCCGACGGTGCCGAAGTTCGGCTGGAATCCGAGGTAGACCTCCCTGATGGGCTCTCCGCCTATGGACGTTGCCCAGAGGGTCTGCTCATCGGCGAATGGGACATCCGGCTGCGCCTCATCGATGTATGTCTCCACATTGCTGACCACAGTAAAGGTTCCGGCAGAAGCCATCCCAAGCATGGTTATCATGCACAATATCGTGTATATGTATCTCAAGCCAAACACCTATCATAGCTCTTGGATCCTCCATTGACCGGATCGATGAAGAAGCTTGCGTTCATCTATGGCTTATATGAAGATTCGTTCGATCGAGGCCCTTTGCCCCATCCATCTAGTCCTCATGTGACCACTAGATCCACGTTAGGTTTATAAGCATCACCAGGGCACTCTCCCTCTGGTGGTCGATTGGGGTTCATAAACTGGCGGTGCTTGAGATGCGTGATCCCTCTGGTGCTCTTTATCGTCATCTCCTCGTCCTATTTTGGGCAGGCAATGGATCTTCAGAGCGCCCTTGATCGGGCATCCCCCGGCGATACGATATCGGTACCTGCAGGGATCTACGGTCCTGTGAAGATAGAGCATAGCGTCGATCTGGTGGCAGAGCCTGGCGCGATCATCAGGACGACGGGAAACGAGGCCTGCATCATGGTGAAGGCAGATGATGTGCTCGTCTCCGGCTTCATCGTAAGGGGGGGCCTCTATGGGATCTATCTCGACGGGGTCGAAGGCTGTCGCATATCGGATAACACGGTCATCTACTGCAAACAGCCGGGCATAGCGCTGATATTCTCTGATAACAACACGATCGAAGGGAACAACGCAAGCTTCAACGGCATCGAGGGGGAGGGATGGTATGGCATATACCTCTCCAACTCTAATAACAACACAATTCAGAAGAACGTTGCAAGCAACAACGGTGCATATGGAATAGACCTCTTTCCCTCCTGCAACGACAACGTGATCGCCGACAACATCATGGAGGGGAACATGTATGGCCTCTACATGTTCACCGGCTGCTCGGGCAACGTTATTGCGGGAAACGTCATGTCCAATAACAGAAACTCCGGGCTGGATATGCGCTTCAACTGCCACGATAACAATGTTCTGAACAACACGATGAGCCAAAACGCGGTATCGGGCATATCTCTGCTGGACTCGGAAGAGAACCTCATCTCCGGAAATGAGCTATTCTCAAACGAGCGCTTCGGCCTGCATCTGCTCGGAAGTGGTGGAAGGAACCTGATCATCTCTAACCGGATCGATGAAAGCAGGACGGGCATATTCGTGGAGTCGAGCGGAAATATCCTTTACGGAAACAGGCTGCGCGACAACGTGATACAGGCTGAGGACCGGGGACGCAATCATTGGAACGCAACCTATCCAGAAGGGGGAAACTACTGGGCCGATTACCCGGGCGAGGACCTCATGAGCGGGACTCTGCAAGATATGCCAGGAAGCGATGGCTTTGGAGATGCCCCTTATCGGATAAGCTCCGAGTCCATGGATATGTATCCCATCATTGGCGAGCGGTTCGTGCCGATCCAGTTGATCGGAAGCGAGATCAATCCAAATGAAGCAACCATCGGCGATGAGGTGGAGATAAGAGCGAGGTTCGAATCCATCTACGGCCTCTCCCAGGTCTCAGTGCGCGTAATCGAAGCCTCTGGATATGTGCGCATGGAGCCAGCAGGCGATATCTACAAGGGAAGGCTTGCAACAGCCCTCTTCAATCCCGGGACATATCGGCTGGTGCTAACTGCCACAGATAGAAGGGGATATGAACTAGAAGAGGCGATAGGCGAGGTTATGCTTCACTCCAGGCCGGGAAGGGACTTCCAGGCGGCCATTGCGGAGATGAGCGGAAGATGAGGAAGGCTTAATGTCGATATTCAATCTCACAATACTCGGTCGGGGGAAGCGCTTCCCAACTGGCCGCGCGAATCGGGGAAGAAAGGCTTTATGCTTGCTGCTGGTCCTTGTGACTGCTTTCTCCATCTTGGGAGGGTGCGTTGCGGTCTGCACGACGTGCGGAGGAGTTGCTCCCGACAACGAGGATCTCCACAGGGAGTTTCTGGACACTCTCGGGCCGGAGACGGAGGAGGTGTCAGGTTCCGCCAACACCGCCCAGAAGGCCCGCTTGGCCAATTCCGCCTATCAGGCCATGCTGGATAACGAGTCAGGCACATCGAGCGAGGCCACAATGCAGGCGGTGGCAGACGTAGCAGCCCAGCCTCTCGTCAGGAGCTCTGCCGAGGGCGCCATGCTGGTCTCAGTCTCGGGAGTCTCCCGATCCGATCTCGTCTTGGACGTGGGCGATGGTGCCGAGTCCTACATAGATGGAGCAATTCACATCGAGTACTCGGACTTCTTCGACGAAACTAAGAGGATCAAGTCGATTCCAGAGCTCGCAGCCGTGTTGGGGGAAGCTGGCATCATGAGGGAGGACTCGCTTGTGATCTACGGGGAGTGCAAGCCGTGTGGGGGTGGCCCATCCGCTGCAACGTTCGCCTACTGGGTCATGCGCTACCTTGGCCATGATAGGGTTCGTCTGCTCGATGGAGGAATTGCGAAGTGGACACAAGCGGGCCTTTCAGTGCAGCAATCGCCCTCGGTCCAGGGGCCTGTGGAGTACTTGGCCCAGCCGAATCCCGATCTGCTCTCCAACTACGATTATCTGACGGCCTCCGGCGCCCAGATCGTCGACGCCAGGTCCTTCATGGAGTTTGGATCTGGCTCGATTCCCCGTGCCATCAACATACCTTATGAGGAGGTTCTGCAGGGCGGACTGCTCAAGGATGCGGCCTCGCTCGAGAGCCTGTTCAGCAAGCTGAACCGGGATCAGCCCGTGGTGGTCTACGATATCAGCGGCGTCAAGGCCTCTGCGGTCTGGTTCGCGCTGACCATGGACGGTTTCGACGCTCGGCTCTACTCATGGTCCCGCTGGCTCGATCAGAAGCCCACGCTGAATATCGACATCGCCCGCGTTTGGGCGGAGCCCAATCCCTCAGCCCCTGGCCCTGTGGAGATCTATGTCTCATTCGAGGCAGGTCCAAACCTGACCTCTGAGTCCGATCAGCCCGTGGCCGAGGAGGATCAGCCGGAGGTCGACGGAAACGACTCGAACCTCTCCTTGAATGTGATGGGCTGCGCAACATGCGAGCCGATCACGATCTACACAGGGGGAACCTTCGGCGCCAACAAGGCCACCGGGATGCAGCTGGGCTCCTATGGCCAGACGGCCGCGGGCGACTTCGCGTGCCAGGCATTAATCAAGAACTCGCAGGGCGGGGAGGTGGCTCGATTGGCCTTGAACCAGGCCGAGGAAGACCTGTACAAGGGAGTCTGGGAGGCATCCGGTGCGGCAGAGGGGAGATATGTGGCTTCGATCGTCGTCTCCGCCTCGGGGATCTCGAAGACCTTCGCCGACGTGCTCTCGATCGAGATAGCTGGCGACGCACCAGCGACCACTGTTAGGAGGTTGGGACGGTAGAAGGAATGGACTCGGATCTCCCCCTTCTCCTCTTGGTCGGCATGGCCGTCCTCGCCGCGAATACGGCTGCATTGGACGGCCCGACCATACCAGATCCCGCCTCGGCCTGGTTCCAGAAAAGCTCCCTCTCCCTCGTCGGCTGGGATGGGCAGGACCAAACGCCTCCGGTGATATCCTTTCCCCATGTCTTTCCCACCTCGCTGAAGCTCGGCGATCCCCCTGCCCAGGTGAGTGCCTATGTGCGCGACGAGGCCGGCGTCTCGATGGTCTCAGCTCTTATCGGAAACCGGCAGATCCTGATGCTCGACCTTGATTGCGACAAGCGCTATTCCGGATACATCGGCTCCAACCTTCTCCCTGGCGAGTACTCCATCTCCATAGTGGCCCTCGATAGAGCGGGAAACGCCGCCAGGAACGAAGACCTGAGAATCTCCCTTCACGATCCATCCGACCTGAACGGCAACCGGATCGAGGACTCGCTGGAGCGATTGGGATCCCGGGACGAGCGGGTGATCGTTATGCACGACAGAAACCTCTCTTGGCAGCGGCCTTCAGCGAGCGAGGAGGGGAGTTTCGTTGTGATCGAGGGAAGCTCCATGGTCCTCTCCGGAGACGAGATACGCGAGCTTGCCCGGCAGAAGGGCGTAAATGGAGTGTATAAGGATCAGGTGCTCAAAGTGCTCACAAGCCCTGGATCCGGCCTACAGTCGAGCACGAGGCCGCGAGGCGATGGGGGGGCAGGCCAGGGCGTAACCGTGGCGCTTCTAGATACCGGCGTCGATTGCCGCCACATCTCCCTCGACGATATGGACGACGATCCCTCTACCGATGATCCCAAGGTGATCGCCTTCGTGGATATGGTCAACGGCCTTGCTGCCCCCTACGATGACAACGGCCATGGCACCCATTGTGCAAGCCTCATCTCCGGAACGGGCGGGATAGGTGTGGCGCCCGGCACTCGCCTTGTGGTGGTGAAGATAATGGATAGGGATGGGGCATGCCATCTCTCCGATGCCCTGAGGGCGCTCGACTGGTGTCTTGAGAACAGGGATCGCTATGGAATCGAGGTCATATCGTTCTCCGTTGGAGGAGAGGCCCCATCCGATGGTCGCTCGCTCCTCGACGAGGCCTGCAACCATATGGTCGAGCAGGGAATCCTCGTCTGCGTTGCCGCGGGAAACTCAGGGCCGGCCGTAAGCTCCATAGTCATTCCCGGAAGCGCCGAGCAGGTGATAACGGTGGGAGCGATCGATTGCATGGGAAGGATATACGACCAGTCATCCCGCGGCCCTACAATGGATGATCGAGTCAAACCCGATCTCGTCACCCTCGGAGTGGATGTATCCTCGGCCCTTGCCGGCACGAGGGATGGAGAAAGCTCGGTATCGGGGACATCGATGGCGGTGCCCCAGGTCGCAGGGGCGCTGGCGTCCATTCTCGCGAGGTATCCGGAGACCGGGCACGAATATCTGACCGATATAAAGCGTGTGCTCATCTGCTCGACCGACGATCTAGGCATTTCTGGGCCGGACAACACGTTCGGATACGGGGCGCTGAATCTGACGGCCGCTCTCGATAATATGGACGATCCTCCCGCCTCGATGAGGCGGCCCCGGCTGGAGATCATGATCATGCAGGCAAGCGGCCGGGTGGGCGAGCCAGTCCATCTGGAGGCGAGGGCCTCGACCGGGGTGAGGGGGATGGAGGCACATATAATAGGGGGGGAGGGGGAGCTGGATATTCCTATGGACGACTTCGACAAGAACGGCATCTACAGGGCCGTATGGGAGACGAGCTTCAGCACCCCTGGCGATTATACGCTGGAGGTTGAGCTTCAGGGGGCATTCGGGGAGAGGATATCCGATAGCCGCTCATTTCGCCTCCTTCCAAGGAGATGACCGGTGATGGACGGATGGTTGGATTTAGCCGAGGTCGGCAGAAGAATCGTGAGATCTGGGCTTGCAAGCTCGCGCTTTGGAAACATGAGCATCTGCTTCAAAGACTCCATGCTGATTACGAGGACAGGGTCATTGCTCGACGAGATCGATCCATTCCAGGTAATCGAGGTCGATCTTGAGGCCACGTCGGCAAGGGACGCTCTTGCAAGCTCTGAGGCCATAGTACACAGGGCGGTCTACAAGGGAACCTCCGCCCGGGCGATCGTACATACCCATTCCCCCTATGCCGTCGCCCTCTCGATTATCGACGACTGCCTCGATCCCTTGGACGGCGAGGGCCAGGCGTTTCTAGGAAAGGTGCCGGTCGTGGAAGGCGCCTTTGGATCTGAGGAGCTTGCAAGAAATGTCGCCAGAGCGCTATCGCAGGCAAGGGCCACGATCGCACGAGGCCATGGCGTCTTTGCCGCAGGAAGCAGCCTCGCCGAGGCCTACTCCATGGCGTGCATGGCCGAGCACAGCGCCCAGGTGATCCATATCGTGGGTTGCAGGGCGAAAGTTCAGGGATGATTGCACCGCCCCCTGAGATAAGCTTATAATCTGAGATCCACGACGTCTTTCATATCTTATGATAGCCCAGGTATACATCAGCCACGATCCCCAGGATGAGCACCTGGCCAAGGAGTTGTCCGCCCTTCTCTGGCGGGTTGGGCTTCTGAGCATCCGGTCTATGAATCGAGAGCCAGAGGCCATCTCACGTTCGGAGCGGGTGACTTATGCAATACGCAACTCCGAGTGCTTCGTCCCAATCGTCACCGCCAACGGATCGGTATCCAGAACGATCTGCCAGGAGATCGGGTACGCCCGTGGCTTGGAACGGCTGATCATTCCCCTCCAAGAGGACGGAGCAGAGCTTCCCTTTCTCATCTCTCATTTGAGGCCGGTGACGTTCACCGAGTTCGAGGAGGCGGAGGCAATCCTCGTTCGAGTTTTGAGGGATCTCACCAGGCTGGAGTGGCTGAAGGTTGTGTGTCCTGCGTGCAGTGAGGAGATGACGCAGTACCTCACACCCCAGCAGGAGGTGGACTCTGCTATTCTCCATGGATCCACCCTTGAGACGATATGCACCTACTGCGAGAGGAACATCTCTCTCGATCCGCGCACGTTTCGCCCGGGGGCCTGATGGGGTTGAGAGTGGCTGGTTCATATCCGACCCGCTACAAAGCTTTTTATAGGGGCAATCTCCTTGGGGGGCAAGACATCTGATGAACGGGCGAAGCGAGAGGGCCATTCTGATTCCGTCCTCCTATACCATGGAGTCCGCGGATCTACGCGTTCGAACGCTCAAGGTTGGCCTGATCGCCAGAGCAGCGTCAGTATTCCGGATGGATCGGGTCGTGATCTATCGAGATCGCGAGCAGAACGATACCCGGTTCATGAGCCTGGTCTTGCGGTATGCGGAGACCCCGCAGTACCTGCGAAAGATGCTCTTTCCGAGGATGAGAGAGCTCTCCCAGGTTGGAGTGCTGCCGCCTCTGAGGACCGCCCATCATCCTGTGAACTCAGAGAGCACAACGCTCAGAGTTGGCGAGTTCAGAGTCGGAGCAGTCGTCGAAAGCGTCGGATCTGATGGCGGTGCATGGGTGGAAATCGGTATCGATCGCCCAGTGCCTCTGCGAACCGAGAATGAGGTTCGACCGGGGCAGCGCCTCAACGTCAGAATCTTTTCGCTGAGCCCGCTCGCCACTGAGCAAGTGGATCGGAGTAAGATTCCCGGCTATTGGGGCTACCAGACGGTATCGGTGGAGAGCGCTGAAGAGTACCTGCGCTCCTGGAACCCACGGGTGGTGGCTACATCCCGAAAGGGACGGGTGGTGACTCCGGATCTGCTGGAGCAGATAGAGCGATCCAGCAAGCGAGGCCTTGCGGTTGTCTTTGGCTCCCCATCAAGAGGCGTTGATGCGTTCTTGAGTCGAGATATGTTGGAGAGATGTTGTATGATCAACACCATTCCGCATCAGGGGACGGAGACGGTTCGAGTCGAGGAGGCGGTTATGGCCACCTTGGCGTTGCTCAACTTGGTGCGTGTGGAGGAGTAAATGGCGAATATACACCGACCGAGGCGGGGTTCGTTGGCCTTCAGCCCGCGGAAGAGGGCGAAGAGCGAGGTTCCAAGAATTCGGAGCTGGACTATTGAAGAGGAGAAGGCCAGGATGGCCGGCTTTGCCGGATATAAAGCGGGGATGACCCACATCATAATGATCGATAACAGGCCAAAGAGCCTGACCGTGGGAATGGAAATCAGCGTACCCGTGACGGTTGTGGAGGTGCCGCCGATGAACGTGGCGGCGTTGCGGGTCTATCAAAAGTACAACGGTGGCTTGAGGCCCGCCGGAGAGGCCTGGGCTGAGGACCTCAGCCTCGACCTAAGCAGAGCCTTGACTGCACCAAAGTCCAAGAGGGGCCTCTCACTGGACGATCTCCAAGGGAAGATCGAAGGTCTCTCTGACGTGAGGCTGCTCGCCCATACCAATCCCCGCCAGGTCACCGGCGTTCCCAAGAAGAAGCCGGATCTGATGGAGATGGCCGTAGCCGGGGGGTCGCTCGAGGAGAGGTTCAATTACGCGCGATCGATCCTGGGAAGGCAGCTATCCATATCCAATGTTTTCAACCAGGGCGACCTTCTGGATGTCTCTGCGGTGACAAAGGGCAAGGGAACACAGGGTCCGGTCAAGCGCTGGGGCATCATGCTTCAGAAGCGAAAGCATGCTCGCACAGGCAAGCTCAGACATGTGGGAAACCTTGGGCCCTGGCACCCTGCCCGCGTCATGTGGACCGTTCCACAGCTCGGCCAGATGGGATACCAGCAGAGGACGGAGTTCAACAAGAGGCTCTTCCTCATGGGAACCGACGGAATGGAGATCAACCCCGACGGCGGGTTCCCAGGATACGGCCTGGTTCGAGGCGACTATGTCCTCATCAAGGGCAGCCTGCCAGGTCCGATAAAGAGACTGATCAGGATGAGAAAGGCGGTCAGGGCAGGGGAGGATATCTCCCGTGTCCCAGAGATCCTCCACATATGCAAGGAATCAAAGCAGGGATTATGAAATGAAGGCTAAGATCATCGATCCAATGGGAGAAGTGGCGGGCGAGATCGACCTCCCCCCTGTCTTTGAGGAGGAGTACCGACCCGACATAATCAAGAAGGCGGTCCTCTCCGCTCAGGCCAACAGGCTTCAGCCGTATGGACCCCACTTCTATGCAGGCATGAATACATCTGCTCGCGGCTGGGGGACCGGCCATGGTGCCTCGAGGGTGCCGCGGCTGGTCAACGGCCGCCGGGCAGCGGGGATCCCTATGGCGAGGGGCGGGCGCAGATCGCATCCCCCCGTTCCCCAGGCGGACCGCTCGGAGAAGATCAACGTCAAGGAGCGGAGAAAGGCCATAAGGTCGGCAATCGCGGCAACCGTTAATCCAGCGCTTGTGGCAGGGCGCGGGCATATATTCACCGGAGAGCTGCCGATCGTTGTCCAGAACGATCTAGAGACGATCGAGAAGACTTCTGAGATGAGGAGATTTCTCATGGCCGCAGGGCTCTGGTCCGATGTTATGCGGGCGAAGAATGGCCGCCACGTCAGGGCCGGCAGAGGTAAGATGCGCGGAAGGAGGTTCAGAGGAAGAAAGAGCCTCCTGATCGTAGCAGGCCAGGACAGGGGCATAGGCAAGGCGGCAAGGAATCTGCCCGGCGTGGACTTCGTGACGGTGCAGGGCCTGAACGCCGAGCTTCTGGCGCCTGGAACCCAGGCTGGAAGGTTGACCCTGTGGACGGAGTCGTCCATCAGATGGCTGGGGGAGCGCAGATGATCATTAAGAGTCCTTTGATCACCGAGAAGGTCACCAACATGATCGACTCGGATAACACAATGGAGTTCTTGGTCGACCTCAGGGCAAACAAGCCCCAGATCGCAAAGGAGCTCAGCGAACTCTACGAGATAGAGGTCGTGTCCGTTCGCACCATGATCACGCCCACGGGCCAGAAGAAGGCGGTGGTCAAGTTTGCGGGGGACAATACCGCAAACGAGCTTGCCACAAGGCTGGGACTGCTGTAGGTGGGGATTATGGGAAAAAGGATCATATCACAGAACAGAGGCCGAGGAGGGCCTACCTACAGGGCGCCCTCTCATCGCTACAGGGCGGACATAAAGCAGATCAAGGTTGACCATGGCCAGACGGTGAGGGGGGTCGTTAAGGATATAGTGCACGATCCAGGCCGCACCGCTCCTGTTGCCTTGGTCTCCCTCGATAACGGGGAAGAACGCTACCTTCTGGTTCAGGAGGGGATCTTTGTGGGCCAGGAGATCGCTTGTGGCATATCGGCCGAGATCCGTCCGGGAAATACGCTTCCCCTGGCGGAGATCCCTGAGGGCATGCCTATCTGTAACATCGAGTCGCAGCCCGGCCATGGCGGCCAGTTCGGCAGGGCGGGCGGGGTCTACGGCCTTCTTATCGCCCATGACGTGGGCTCGACGGTCGTTCAGCTCCCAAGCGGGGAGATGAAGTGGCTCAGCCCCGGATGTATGGCCACAATTGGTGTGGTGGCCGGGGGTGGCCATACCGAGAAGCCGCTCGTAAAGGCGGGCAAGGCATTTCATAAGTACAGGTCCAAGGCGAAAAAGTGGCCGATCGTCAGAGGAGTGGCCATGAACGCGGTCGACCATCCATTCGGCGGCGGAGGTCGACAGCATCCGGGTCGGCCCAAGACGGTGAGCAGGAACGCCTCGCCCGGAAGAAAGGTTGGGTCCATCGCCGCACGCAGGACTGGAAAGCGCTAGGGGGGGTAGTATTTGGCAAAAAAATCCGGATCTAAGCTTCCGAAGAGGAAGGTGGAGTTCACCTATAGGGGCAAGAAGGTGGCAGATCTTGCCAAGATGAGCCAGGATGAGCTGGCCCAGCTCCTCCCGGCGCGGCAGAGAAGAAAGATCAAGCGGGGTCTCTCCAAAGAACATAAAAAGTTCCAGGCGAGCATCAAGGGAATGGAGCTGATCAGGACCCATCTAAGGGACATGATCGTCTTCCCGGATATGGTCGGCAAACAGGTGGAGATATACAACGGACGAAAGTACGAACGCGTTGAGATCATGCCGGAGATGATCGGCCACTATCTGGGAGAGTACTCCCTAACGAGGTCCAGGGTATCCCACGGCAGCGCAGGAGTGGGCGCCACTCGATCCAGCAAGTTCGTGCCCTTGAAGTGAGGTGAGATATTGGCAAGACTGGACTATTCGAGGGAGCCGGGAACGACGAAATCCTCAAAGGCCATGGGCATGGAGCTTCATGTCTCACCGAAGCACGCTCGAGAGATCTCCAGGGCTCTTCGGGGAATGAGGGCAGGCGATGCCCGGCAGTACCTAGAGGATGTCATAGCCCTGAAGAGGGCCGTACCTTTTCGCAGGTACAACAGAAACGTGCCCCACAAGAGGGGCCTCGTGGGCTGGGACGCGGGCAGGTACCCCCAAAAGGCGGCCAAGGAGATACTATCTGTGCTGATCAATGCCATTAGCAACGCTGAGTACAAGGGTTTGGAGCCGGGGGAGATGCAGATCTTCCACATATCAACCAAGAAGGGGCGAACCATCAAGGGATGGATGCCGAGGGCCATGGGCAGGGCAACGCCCAAGAACACGGAGACGGTATCGGTGGAAATCGTCCTCACCGAGGTGAGCTGAGATGGCCGTTGAGAAAAAGTTCGTTCAGGACGGATTCACGAAGGCACTTGTGAACGAGTTCCTGATAAAGGAGCTTGTGCGGGCCGGATACGGCGGCATGGTGATGAACCGAACCCCCATGGGCACTCAGATTACAGTTTACGCCGAGAAGCCTGGGATGGTCATCGGCAAGGGCGGAAAGCTGATAAGAAGGATAACCAGGGATCTGGACCGTCGCTTCCACCTGGACAACCCCCAGATCGACGTGCAGGATGTGGGTCGCGGAGAGCTGAACGCTCAGGTGGTGGCTAACCGCCTTGCAAGCTCCATCGAGAGGGGCTGGTACTTCCGAAAGGCCGGCCAGTCGATGTTGCGCCGAGTCATGGATAGCGGAGCATTGGGCTGCGAGATCATACTTAGCGGCAAGCTAACAGGACCTCGTTCGCGTTCAGAGAAGTTCCTCCGCGGCTACATCAAGCACTCCGGCAAGCCTGCAGATGAGATCGTCGAGAAAGGTTACGCAGTCGCTGTGAAGAAGCTCGGAACGGTCGGCTGTCAGGTGAGGATCGTTCCGCCGGATGCAGTGCTTCCCGATGCCTTCAAGATCATTCCACCGCTGATCGAGGAGAAGGTCGTTGAGCCGGCGCCGGCGCCGGCAGCGCCTCCAGATGAGAGGCCCGTCGAGAAGCCGGTCGAGGAGAAGAGCGAGCTCGATGCGCTCCTGGAGTCAACTCCTGAAGAGGTGCCCGAGAGGGCAAAGGATATGACCGAGGAAGCAATCGAAGAGTCCCCGGCCGAAGCGGAGGTCACGACAGAGGCTACAGGGGCAACAGAGGCTCCAACGGAGGCCGAGGCAATAGAGGCTTCAACGGAGACCGAGGCTACAGGGGCAACAGAGGCTCCAACGGAGGCCGAGGCAATAGAGGCTTCAACGGAGACCGAGGCTACAGGGGCAACAGAGGCTCCAACGGAGGCCGAGACAACGGGGGCATCCTCCCCGTCCACGGAAGAGGAGAGCCGTCCGGCCGAGTAGGGGTTGATGGATCGTGGCCATATTCAAGATCGAGGAGATCCGGAACATGAGTTCCGAAGAGCTGGCTGAGGAGCTTCATCACCTGCAGATGGAGATGGTCCGTGAGCGCGGGATCGTCACAGCTGGAGGGGCTCCAGAGAAGCCCGGCCGGATCAAGGAGATCCGGCGGACCATAGCCAGGATAAAGACGGTGCAAGGGGAGCAATAGAGAGTGATAACCCCGGAGAACTTAGCGAGGCATGAGCTTGTGGGGCTCGATGTCGAGGTCGAAAAGAGCCCACAGGCTGGCCTTACCTCTATCTCCGGAAGGGTCATTGACGAGACCAGGAACACCCTTCTCATCGAGACCAAACTCGGTGAGAAGCGCGTTCCAAAATCATACACGAGCTTCATCTTCACGCTGCCCAATGGATCAAGGGTGAAGGTGTCCGGCTCGATCTTAATCTCACAACCCGAGAACAGAATACAGAAAAGAATGCAGAGAGCGAGGTGGAAGATATGAGGGATATCGGACTGGACGTCAGCGTGCCGCATGAGGCCTGCAGCGATCCGAACTGTCCCTTCCACGGGACCCTTCCCGTCCGCGGCCAGGTATTAAATGGAGTCGTGGTCAGCGATAAGATGCAGGGCACCGTGGTTGTAATGCGCGAGTCAGAGAGGAAGGTAGCCAAGTACGAGAGGTACGAGAAGAGGCGATTCAAGATTCATGCTCACAATCCCCCATGCCTCTCGGCCAAGGCCGGAGAGCGGGTGAGGATTGCCGAGTGTAGGCCTCTAAGCAAGAGCAAGTCCTTCGTCGTGGTGGAGGTCTTGAGATGAAGGGAAGCAGGGCAAAGATTCCCCGATCGATCAACACAGGCACTTACCTTGATTGCGTGGACAACACCGGGGCGAGGACGCTCTTCGTCATCGCGGTGAGGAAGTATCGTGGAGTCAAGAACAGACAGCCCTGTGCCGGTGTGGGCGACATGGTCGTCGTCTCCGTCAAGAAGGGCTCCCCCGAGATGCGAAAGCAGATCTTCAATGCGGTGATAATAAGGCAGAAGAAGGAGTTTCGCCGCCCCGATGGGCTTCGGGTGAAGTTCGAGGACAACGCCGCGGTGATCACAGATGACGAGGGAGTGCCCAAGGGATCGGAGGTCAAGGGTCCTGTGGCCAGAGAAGTGGCCGAGCGCTTCGGAAAGATCGCCTCAGCAGCGGCAATGATTGTGTGATGGCCATGAATAGCAAACAGCCACGAAAGCAGCGCAAGGAGCGATTCACTGCGCCATTGCACAGAAGACAAAAGCATGTCCATGTACTGCTCAGCTCAGAGCTGAGGAAGGAGCATGGCAAGCGCAACGTTCAGGTGAAGACTGGCGACACCGTGAAGATAATGCGCGGTGATCACGCTGGTTTGGAGGGCCTGGTCGAGGATGTGGACCTGAAGAGATGCCAGATCAAGGTGGCTGGTGTAAGCAACTTCCGTGCCGACGGCACCGAGGTACCCCGTCCAATCCATCCTTCCAACATCATGATCACAAAGCTCCAGCTTGATGACGAGCGCAGGGAGAAGAGCATATCCAGGTGATTTGAGTGAGCAAGCATCTCAAGAGGATGACCATACCCAGGAGCTGGCCTATCCCCAGGAAGACCCATGAATGGGCGGCAAAGCAGAGCGCTGGGCCGCATTCGGCCAGGGAGAGCATGCCGCTTCTCGCGATCGTGAGGGATATGCTGAAGCTGGCTGACAACGCTCGTGAGGTCAAGCGAATACTCCACGAAGGTGGCGTCCTGGTGGATGGTCAGATAAGGAAAGATATCAAGTTCCCTGTGGGGATCTTCGATGTGATCGACGTGCCCTCCATGGATCAGCAATATCGCATGCTTCGGGATCGGCGGGGCAAGTTCAGGCTGAGCCTTCTCGAGGAGGGTCGAGCGAACAAGCTCGCCCGCGTGGACAATAAGACCGTTCTCAGGGGCGGCAGAGTCCAGCTGAACCTCAACGACGGCACGAACATACTGGCCGAGGGCGATATCAAGACCGGAGACTCTCTTGTCTTGAGGATCCCTGAGAAGGAGATCGTCCAGAGGATCGAGTTCAAGGAAGGCAACTTGGCCATGGTGGTGGGTGGATCCCACGCCGGTGAGATCGGCCGCGTCAAGGCTATCCAGATCGTCAGGAGTTCCCGTCCGAACAAGGTCTTGATCTCGGGCGATAAGGAGTTTGAGACCATAGTCGATTACGTCTTCATGATCGGCGAGGAGAGTCCCGCCATCAAGCTGGGGGCTTCTGAATGAACGTCATGCAAGAAGCGCGCATCGATAAAGTCGTGGTCCATATAGGCGCTGGCGAGAGCGGAATAAGGCTCGTAAACGCCGAGACCATACTGTCCGAAATCACAAAGCAGAGCCCAGTCCGGACGACTGCAAAGAAGACGCTGCCCAGCTTCGGCATCAAGAAGCATGAGCCCATAGGGATCAAGCTTACCATGAGGGGAAAGGCCGCTTATGAGTTTTTGGAGACGGCCCTCAAGGCTGCGGGAAACTCGGTGAGAGCGAGCCAGTTCGATCGGCAGGGCAACTTCTCCTTTGGAGTTGAGGAGCATACTGACTTCCCCGGGATGAAGTACGACCCGGAGATCGGCATCTTCGGCATGGATGTCACTGTTGCCTTGAGGAGGGCAGGCTATCGAGTGGCCTGCAGGAGGGTAGCAAGCAGGAAGATTTCCTCGCGGCAGAAGATGAACCCAGCCGATGCCATAGACTACGTCCGAAAGAGGTTCGGCGTGGAGATCTTGGAGGCGGCATGAAGAAGAGATCATTTGGCAGGGGAGCCAATCGATGCAGGCGCTGTGGCAGAAGGCCAGGCCTGATCAGGAAGTACGGTATCTACCTTTGCCGGCAGTGCTTCAGAGAGATTGCCCGAGAGATGGGCTTCGAGAAATTCAGTTAGGTGGGATGTAAGGTGCTATTCGATCCGCTCGCCGATGCCATGTCCGTTATCAAGAACGCGGAGAGCGTTGGCAAGCCCGAGTGTAAGATCCATCCAGCGTCCAAGCTCATAGGGATGGCCCTGAAGGTGATGGCTGACGAGGGGTACATCGGTGAGTTCGAGTTCATGGACGATGGTTTGTCGGGGATGTTCAAGGTGAAGCTCCTCGGCCGGATCAACCGCTGCGGGGTTATAAAGCCGCGGTTCGCCACCATGGTGGCGGATCTGGAGAAGTGGGAGAAGCGTTTTCTCCCGGCGAGAAATTTCGGGGTGCTTATACTGAGCACCAGCCAGGGCGTTGTCGCCCATACCGATGCCAGGGAGCACGGTATTGGCGGACAGCTGCTGGCCTACGTATATTAGAATCCAGGTGGTCTCATGGTCAAAGATCTTTCGAGATCGATTGTGATTCCTTCAGGGGTCGACGTCGATCTGGGTGATGCTATCACAGTGAAAGGGCCGCTTGGTGAGGTCAGGCGCCGGATGGGTTATCCGGGGATCTACATTCGCAAGGAGGACTCCGCACTGGTTGTGGGCTCCAAGGTAGATCGCAAGCGTCAGAGGGCAATGGTCGGTACGTTGACCGCCCATCTGGCTAATATGATCAAGGGCGTCACCGAGGGTTTCGAGTATAAGATGAAGGTGGTCTACTCCCACTTTCCCATACAGCTTAAGGCCTCCCGAGACGAGATGGTAATAAGCAACTTCCTGGGAGAGCGTAAGCCCCGCACGGCCAAGATCCTGGAGGACGTCAAGGTCGATATCCTCAAGGATGAGGTCATTTTGAAGGGCATAGACAAGGAGAAGGTGGGCCAGACCATGGCCAACATTGAGCAGGCCACGAAGGTCAGGAAGTTCGATATCAGGATCTTCCAAGACGGCATATACCTCGTGGACAAGAGGTGACGCAGATGTCAGAGAAGATGAAGTTGCTTCGCGTCAGGGCGAGGCATAAGGCCAAGAAGCCGGAGTTCAATCGTCACGATTCTCATAAGAAGATCCGGCTCAGCACCAGCTGGCGAAAGCCTCGGGGATTGCACAACAAGCTCCGCAGGCAGATTTCGGCCAAGGGAAGCCTGGTCAAGCCGGGATACGGGAGCCCTCGATCCGTTAAGGGTTTTCACCCATGCGGCCTTCCGGAAGTTCTCGTCCATTGCCTCAAGGAATTGGGCACTGCGGAGGGATGTGCAGTTCGCATAGCCTCTACGGTAGGGCGGCGAAAGAGGATCGAGATCGAGTCCAAGGCCAGGGAGATGAATCTCAAGATACTCAACCCCAAGGCGGGAGGTGCTTGAGATGCCGGATTTCACTACCCAGAGGCGTCTTGCCGCAAGCGTGTTGAATGTAGGAGAGAGCAGGGTTTGGATCAATCCAGATCCCGATGAAGCAGGGGATATTGCCGACGCCATAACGAGGGCGGACATCCGAAATCAGATAGAGGCCGGAAACATCAAGGCCAAGCCAAAGAAGGGCAACAGCCGCGCCAGGTTCAGGGCACGACAGGCCAAGAGGGCCTACGGCCACAGGAAGGGTCCGGGCCACCGGAAGGGTGCCAAGGGAGCGAGAACTCCCAGAAAGGAGCAATGGATCTCCAAGATCAGGGCTCTGCGCCGGCGGTTGCAGGAGCTGAAGGAGGGTGGAATGATAGATCGACATACCTACCGCATGCTCTATCGAAAGGCCTCCGGCGGGGAGTATAGGAGCAGGGCACATCTTAATGCTTATGTGAAGGCGAAGGGCCTAATGAGGAGTGAGTGAGTTGGCGACGGGACCGCGATATAAGGTGCCCTTCAGAAGGCGGAGAGAGGGCAGGACCAACTATCACGTAAGGTACAAGCTAATACTGTCCAAGAAGCCCAGGATAGTGGTCAGGAGGAGCAGCAGGAATATCCTTCTTCAGCTGGTGCTGGCCGAGCAGGTGGGCGATAAGACGCTGCTGACGGTGACCTCGAAGGAGCTGGACAACTTCGGATTCGATCATCACAGGGGGAACCTGCCGGCAGCATACCTCACCGGCTTGATCTTCGGAAAGAAGATGCTGGCACTGGGTTATACCGAGGGCATACTAGACATCGGCCTTCATGCCTCCACCAAGGGCGGAAGGATATATGCCGCACTCAAAGGAGTGGTGGATTCAGGCGTCCTAGTGCCTCACAGCCCGGATATATTTCCGGGAGAGGATAGGATCCGTGGGGAAGGGATCAAGCAGCACACCGGTGTTGACGTAGTGGCCAAGTTCGAGGCCGCCCGGGAGAACATACTGAGGTGAGAGGGTTGCGCAAGTACAATGCCTATCAGGAGGAGTGGATCCCCAAGACCAGGCTGGGAAAGCTGGTCTATGAGGGCCAAATAACCACCTTCGACGAGGCCCTCAGCTCGGGCCTGCCCATCAAGGAGGCCGGCCTGATCGATATGCTCGTCCCCGGGCTGGAGGACGAGGTGCTGGACATAAATATGGTCCAGAGGATGACCGACTCCGGACGGAGGGTCAAGTTCAGGGCGACAGTCATCGTGGGCAACAGGGATGGATATGTGGGGCTCGGCCAGGGCAAGGACGTTCAGGTTGGCCCTGCCATCAAGAAGGGAATCGACAACGCCAAGCTGAACCTCTTGAAGATCAAGAGGGGATGCGGCAGCTGGGAGTGCGGCTGCGGCCAGCCTCATACGGTGCCCTACGAGGTCACGGGCGATGCCGGAAGCGTGCATATCGTGCTGATCCCCGCCCCGAGAGGCCTTGGGATCGCCGCTGGTGAGACGGCCCGGAAGGTTATGGAGATGGCCGGCATCAAGGATATCTGGACGAGGACCGAGGGCCAGACAAGGACCACGCTGAACTTCGCCAAGGCCACCTACTACGCCCTTCTAAACACCATCACAGTGAGGTCTTGAGGATGTACGCCATAGTACGTCTGAGGGGCGGCGTGAATACAAGACCTGAGATCAAGGACACCCTCAAGATGCTGCGGTTGCATCGTGTCAACCATTGTGTGGTGATACCTGAGAACAAGCAGTACCTGGGCATGATCCAGAAGGTCAAGGACTATGTGGCCTGGGGCGTGATCGATGTCGATCTCATCGCCATGCTGCTCGAGAAGAGGGGAAGGCTAGCCGGAAACCTCCGGCTGACGGAGGCTTTCTTGCATGAGAAGACCCCTTACCGAAGCTTCAAGGAGCTTGCCGAGGCCCTCCAATCTGGGACGGCAAGCCTGAAGGAGCTGGGGATCAAGCCGATATTTCGGCTGCATCCTCCTAGAAAAGGCCATGCGGGGATCAAGAAGACCACAAGCGAAGGCGGCGAGCTGGGCTTCCACGAGGCCATCGAGAAGCTTATCGTCAGGATGAGGTAGGATCATGGTTAGACCAAAGACCAAGGAACGCCGGGGTCACAGGACTTATCACGGCAAGCACAAAAACCAGAGGGGCGGCGGATCTCGGGGTGGCCGGGGCAACGCCGGAAACTGCAAGCATCACTTCATGCGATCCATCCTACGCGGTGAGCAGATGGGAAAACGGGGATTCTTCAACCCTTGCTCCATCTCCTTTGATGTGATCAATGTGGACGTGCTTGACCAGATGGTGGGCCCGGAGGGGAAGGTCGAGCTCTCTGGGATGAAGGTTCTTGGCAAGGGAAAGGTATCCCGGAAGCTTAACGTCAGTGCTGCCGCCTTCTCTGCTACCGCCAAGGCGAAGATCGAGGCGGCTGGCGGTGAAGTAGTGGTAATATGAACCAGCAGAGCTTTTTCTATGCAATAGAGCCTCTGGTGAGGAGGCTTCCAGCGGTGGAGCGGCCCTCGGGCCACGTCCACTTCAAGAGGAAGATCGGCTGGACGTTGGGCATACTACTGCTCTACTTCGCGCTATCAAATGTGCCCCTCTTCGGCCTATCGAAGACATCCATCGACCTCTTCGGGGTGTACCGGGCCTTCTTCGCAGGCTCGTTCGGGTCGCTCGTGCTCTTAGGGATTGGGCCAATAGTCACGGCTTCCATCGTGTTGCAGCTGCTCGTCGGCGCAGAGATCATACACCTCAACCTTCGCGATCCTCGCGACCAGGCGGTATTCCAAGGCACCCAGAAGGCGCTTGTCTTCGTGATGATAGTGGTCGAGGCCTTGCCTCAGGTTACCGGAGGATACCTGCTGCCCGATAGCGGTGTAGCTTCGATCCTCGGAATATCCTTGGGGATGATGTCCCTGATCATATTTCTCCAGGTCTGCATGGGCGGCGTCCTCATCCTCTATATGGACGAGGTCGTCTCCAAATGGGGAATAGGGTCAGGCGTCGGCCTCTTCATCGTGGCAGGCGTAAGCCAGCAGCTGATAACAGGCATATTCAACTGGTCCGCTGGAGACGGAGGACTTCCAATAGGGATCATCCCCAAATGGTTCGATATCATTCGATTGAACCTGCTGTCGCTCGATGAGATCTTCACATCGGAGGGCTTGAAGTTCATCTTCGTGACTGGCGGCATACTTGCGCTGATATCGACGATCGCAATCATCCTCCTCGTCGTGCTAGTCGAGAGCACGAGGATCGAGATACCGCTTGCGCATAGCAGAGTCAGGGGAGCGAGAGGTCGCTTCCCGGTCAAGCTGGTGTATGCAAGCGTGCTTCCCATGATCCTCGTTCGCGCAATTCAGGCCAACATCGAGATGTTGGGCGCACTACTCGCTGGAAAGCTGGGGGCAGTGACGACGGCAGAGGTGACGGGGGAGGGGGTGAGGACCATATACACGGCCTACTCGAGCCTCCTTGGCACGTTCATCTCGACTGCCAAGTACGATGTGGCAACCAATACGGCGATAAGCGCAACGTCGCCATCCCCTATATCGGGGCTGATGTTCTACCTGTCCCCGATACAGGGGCCGAGCGACTGGATTCCATCCATGGTCTCCCAGTCCACTCCGGCTTTGGTCGAGCTTGGGCTCTCTCCAATCGCTGGCTGGCAGGTGTTTATGCACGTCATGACGGACACCGCCTTCTTGATAGTGGGTGGAGCCATATTTGCCATATTCTGGATCGAGACGACGGGCATGGGAGCAAAGAGCGTCGCCGCCAAGATCCATTCCTCCGGACTCCAGATTCCCGGGTATCGGCGCAATCCTGCCAGCATCGAGAAGCTGATGGACCGCTATATCCCGAGGGTGACGATCATAGGCGGCGTCATAATCGGCCTATTGACCGTTGTTGCAAGCCTGATGGGAACCCTCGGCGGAGCCGGCGGAACCGGACTTCTCCTCACGGTCAGCATCGTCTATAGGCTCTACGAGCAGATGGCGAGCGAGCAGATCCAGGAGATGTACCCCATGATGCAGAAGTTCTTCGGAGAGTCGATATGAACCCCAAACCCACCTTGGGCAAGCTGACTGTGAAGCAGTCCCTCGACAACCTTGCGCTCGGGGTGGGGTTCTTCCTTACCTTCGGCATCATGCTGAGCGCTGAGTTCAGGCATGGGGTTGGGATGGTGATGGAGCTGGTGCTCGGCTGGCTTCCCGCCACCTTTCCATTCCACATAGTGCTCTTCCTTCTTGCAGCCATCACTGGCCTTTATGCCAGCTTGATCCAGAAGTACACCATGGACTGGGACTTCATGAGGGAGCAGCAGGAGAGGATGAAGGGCTTCCAGAAGCAGATGAGGGAGGCCCAGCTCGCTGGGGACAAGGCCAGGCAGCAGCAACTTCAGCAGGAACAGATGTCCATGATGGGGGACCAGGGCAAGATGATGAAGATGCAGTTCAAGCCCATGGCTTACATCGGGATCGTCTCGATACCTCTATTCATGTGGGCCTATCTCTACATCAGCGAGAATGCGATAGCGATCAACTTCCCGTTCTGGGGGGTTCATGATGTCAACACGACGGTGATTGGGCCCATCCTCTACTGGTTCTACTGGTACTTCATCTGCTCGATTCCCGTCTCCCAGATCATCCGAAAGGCCCTGGACATCGGCGGTATGCAATGAGGATAACGGTGAGCGGCGCTCCTGGTACTGGCACAACAACGCTTGCGCGATGCCTGTCGAGGGAGCTCCGGCTTCCCTGGGTCAACTCCGGGGATCTATTTCGCAGGATCGCGGCTGAGAGGGGGGTCTCCGTAAGGGATCTCAATCGACTGGCCGAACGCGGTCCCGAGATAGATTACCTGATCGATGACGCCATGAAGGAGGCTGCGATGAGGGAAGAAGGCGTATTCGAAGGCAGGCTTGCGGGACACATACTCGAAGCGGACCTGAAGATATTGTTAAAGGGCGATATCAAGACCAGATCGTCCCGCATAGGCATAAGGGAGGAGAAGCTCTTCGACGATGCTTTGAGGGAGTCCCGCACGAGGGAGGCAAGCGAGGCCAGGCGTTATATGAAGTACTACAACATAGATATCGGCAACCTCGATGTATACCACCTTGTGATCGATACGGTGAGGTGGAACGAGCGGGGATGCCAGGAGATCGCGCTCGCCGCTGTGAGGTCGATAGCATGACCGACGAGCTTCCAGCCCTCAGGAAGCGTTCGACCCTTCGAAAGCGAAAGGCTCGATCCGACCCGACTTTCGGCTGCGTGCCGGAATCAAGGCCGCTCGATAGATATCTGCGTCTAGGCGCGGTTAACCTAGACAAACCCTCGGGGCCTACGAGCCACGAGGTTGCGGCGTGGGTCAGGGATATATTGAAAATGGAGCGAGCGGGCCACAGCGGAACCCTCGACCCCAAGGTGAGCGGAGTTCTTCCGGTGATGCTAGAGGATTCGACGAGGGTAGTCGAAGCGCTCTTGCAGGCGGGAAAGGAGTACATCTGCATGATGCGATTGCATCATACGATGCCGCGAAAGCGGGTGATCGAGGTATGCTCCGAATTTATTGGCCCCTTATTCCAGAAGCCGCCACTGAAATCCAGCGTATCCCGGGTCCTGCGAATTAGGGAGATCTATTATCTCAACGTCCTCGAGATCGAGGGCCAGAGGGTCCTCATGCAGGTTGGGTGTCAAGCTGGAACCTACATGAGAAAGCTATGTTACGATATGGGACTCGCTCTGGGATGTGGCGCAAACATGGAGGAGCTGCGGAGAAGCCGCGCCGGGCCGTTTGGAGAGGATGCCTCCCTTGTAACGCTTCATCAGCTCAAGGACGCATATGAGATCTGGCGCGAAGGAGGCGACGAGGGGCCTCTGAGGCGCACGGTATTGCCGGTGGAAAGAGCGCTTGTCCATCTGCCGAAGCTCGAGATCAGCGATAATGCGGTCGATGCCGTATGTCACGGCGCGCCTCTTGCGGCGCCGGGGCTCGTCAGCCTGGAAACAGATATAAAGGTGGGCGACATGGTGGCGCTCTATACCCTTAAAGGAGAGGCTGTGGCTCTCGCAAAGGCCGTCTTATCCAGCCAGGATATGGAGACGATCGAGAAGGGCCTCGTCGCCTCGACCGAAAGGGTGATAATGGAGCCGGGCGTGTATCCCCGGCGCTGGAAGATGCAACGCGGAGCCGAGGTCGTCTAGCGGTAGGGCGCCAGCCTGGAGTGAACCTCCTGGACAGCTGGTGACCCGTAAGGGTCTCGTGAGTTCGAATCTCACCCTCGGCGTAATTTTACATATATGTCATATCAATACTCTGAATCGGGATAATGTCTATCCTCCAAGCCCGATCTTCCAGAGTCGCCCCATGCTTTGATTCTTGCAGCAACTTCTTCTCTAGGAAGCCATCTGCCGCTCTCGATCATTAGCTGAATTGAGTTGGCCCCCTCGGGCCTTGAAATTATATTTAATTCGACAAGCCTATCCATCAGCCAGAGAGTTCCATGAACATCGACTCTTTCAGATAAGGCTGCGCTTCGCAATGCTCCGTCGCCAGTCAGAAGCAAACATCCATCAAGCTTTGCCATAACCAAGGCCATCAAATCTATGCTTCCAGCCCGAGGATACTTCTCTCCTAGCTCCACAACGAGCGAGATCCCGCTGCCGTCGAGCCATCCCCTTTTCAGCCCTAACCCCTCTACATTCCAGCAATACGGAATGAGGAGTTCATCCAGCACGGCGTCGGGTGCAATAAAATTATATGGCAAGGAAAATGCTTGCTCCGCCACCATTCCACAGAACAAGTCAATCCAGAAACAGCTGTCGGTGATGCATTTCAGCGGACCACGACCGGGATTCTGGCGGAACTTCTAAAGGAGATGCCAACCGGGCGGCCTAGAAGCTCAGTGGCTTTGGATGTGGAAATGATGCCCCTGGACATGGTTTGCATCACGAGTTCTTCGAACCGCTGGGGGAGTTCGGGTTGTCTCTGATCCCATGGCTCTACCTTCCGCCAACCCCTTTTGCCAAAGTATTTCCGTATGCTATAGAATTTGGCATCTGAAATGACGCCTGCATCATATGCTCTGCGGATCCAGGCCCCCATGCTCAATCCATACGTATGTTTCAGAGCATATAGAACCCTTGGATCGAGAGCAGATTTATCATCTGTAAGCTCCGACAAGACGGCTTGGCGGGGGGCGAGAAGAGCGCCGGCAAACCTGTTGGCTGCTACCTCTTCATCTATTCCATCCGGCGACAATAAAAGGCGTCCTAGCTCGCAAGCCAGGTCAAACCTCTGTCTATCACCAGGAGTCTCTGCCCGCGTTATAATGGCTATGCTATTCTGCTCATCGCCTGGCCTGAAGGTCAGGCCATCAAACTTTGCATCCGCCTCGATGACTCCCACCTTGATACCCTTGACTTCGAGAATTTCGGTGAGGTTTCCTATGGGAGCAATGCCCAGGCCCCAGAGTTTGCGCAGATCTTCGGATGCCTTCTCTACGTCTTCGAAGGAAGACGCTTTCCGCGGAAACGCGGTCGGGTATATGAATGTAGGGGCGGCGCCTGCACCATAGACAATTCGCTCGATCTCCAGATATCTCTCAAGCCAATCCTGTGCTCGTGCTAACAGGGTCCTTTCCATCTTCTTCCCGAGAGATCTGCGTCTTCGGTAATTCATGGGCGAGATGCTTGGAATGGTCCGTGGTCTGAGGAAGAATTCAACGCTAACTCCAAGCGCCCTTGCTAACCTGAGGAGGACCTTGGAGCCTGGCACATCCATATCGCGCTCGTACTTGGAGATAGCAGTGGGTGACACCTCCGCCCTTTCAGCGAGCTGGCTTATGTTCAGGCCAGACATGTACCTTCCGAGCTGGATGCGCTTTCCTATGGTCATGGTATCCTCCGGTTTACAAATTTACATTATATAGTGATCACTTGAGTTAAAATAAGTTTTGGCCCGCTGGACCAGCCCCCAGGTCATCGAGTGCATCCTTCTTGCGGAGATCTTCGCCCGGAGCCGCCGCTTGATGGAGGCGAGGATCAAAGAGGGGCTCTGGGCGACGGAGAGGTGGATCCCGCCCCCCCAGCCAGAAGAGGAGGGCGAAGATCCTCATCAGGCCAAGGCACCAGGCAAGGGTGACCGGGCGCACGCCGTAGCCGCAGGAGAGCCAGGCCTCTACATTTTCAGTGGAATTAGCGAAAGATATATTACGGATTCTCGGTATACTTAATCTGATGGCGGAAGGATTGGTCAAAGAAAATGAATCCGAAGGCATCGTGGAAGTAGGACGCAGGTCGGAGTACTACAGGGAGATAGTTCCAACAAGCATTTGGGGCGGCGTTCGGCCAGGATACATCGAGACAATTGCCATTTCGTCAAAAACCAATGCCATTGAAGCAATGATCAATGGTAAAACCGTGATAGAGCATACCGAGGAAATTTGCCTTAAATTGACGCCGCAACAGACAAAATCCCTTATTCGTTGGCTGCTAAGCCAGTTGAAGCATTATGAGAGCCTATATGGAAAAACAAAGACCTCTGAGGAGGTTGATATGTCAACCAAGCCACCAGAAGAGGTTCCATATTCAAGAATCGATGAGATTTTAAATGAGCTATAATACATCAGCTGATACTGGTTTCGCATCCATATCCAATCAATGTACGGAGAGATTATCCGGATATTCGGTTAAGGCGAATTCTAGCAGACTTCAAGGGGATTGGATATACCCGATCTTGAGAAGGCCGGGATTGCCAATACGAGTGCTGGGAACTGCAACTCCAGGACGATTGAATGGGCAATATGCCATGATTGGCTCGGATCTACCAATCGAGGAGATAGAATTGGATGCCTCTGAGATCGAGGAGCTGGATCGGCTAGCAGAAGAGACGAGGGAATGCGGGATTCCCTGGGAAGATCTTAAGGCAGAGCTCGGCCTATGAGCTTTTCCGTTCTATTGAAGAGAGACGTCAAGCTAAAAATAGTATCGCTCCCTCATGCACATCAAGAAAGAGTGGGTGAGCTAATCGATAGATTAGGCGGAAATCCATACCCATTAAAAGGAAAATTTGTCGACATTTCATCAACAAATTCATCAAATTTTGATATCAAAAAATGCAGAGGCCATCAATCTAGATTCAGGGTAAGAATTGGCGGGCATAGACTTGTCTATGAGATAGATGAATCAAGAAAACGTGTTCTCGTCTTGAAGCTCGATACAAGAGGTGATGTCTATTAGACGTCTGGATCCCACTAACGGTGGTAACTACCATTAGGCCAAATGTCCCCCGCCATATTGAGATCTGCCCCGTCCCCAGGGCCCTCATTTGATCATCACATTGCCCAGCGTAACGATCAGCAGCGCGAGGAGCAGCCAGCCGAGGACGTCCTCCGCCATCACCGCGTACCTCCATCGACCCCGCGGCATCCAGTGGGGCGGGGGCTGGGATACGAAGACGAGGATGCTGAAGTAAAGCGCCTCTGTAAAGGAGATCTGCGTTTGTATCGGGCCCCTCCAAAGCGCCAAAATCGCCCGCGGTATTGACCGGGCAACGCCCCGCGCCCCGATCCCGCGGGCCTGCTGGACCAGCCCCCGGATCCTCGAAAGCTGCCTTCTTGCGAAGATATGGAGCCACCCCTTGAAGGAGGCGAAGCCCTGAGAGGGGCTCCAGGCGGCGGGCGTTGCCCCCTCATGATCCCAGGCGGCGGTCAAGCAGATCCCGCCCCCCAGCCAGAAGAGCAGCGCGAAGATCCCCATCAGGCCAACACACCAGGCGAGCGTGAAGCTCGGGCGCACGCCGTAGCCGCAGGAGAGCCAGGCCACGATGTCGGTGATCTTGGACCAGAGCGGCTCGGGCCCATCCTGCCGCCATTTGCGGTACTGGTAATAGCAGCTGTCAGCATCCTCATAGCGTCCAAGCTCCCTGAAGTTCTTGACGAGGGCAAGATAAGCGGGGCCGTCTGCGATGAGGCCGCCTTTCAGGGAGGACCACTCAATTTCGAAGCGGCCGAACCTGGAGCCTGAGATGTCAAGAGGGCCGAGGAACGTGGAGCCATCGAAGTCGGCATCTCCGCCGAAGCTGGCCTCAGAGAAGAAGGCTTCACTGCCGAAGCTTGCCCCCCCGAAGCTGGCATCGCCGCCGAAGCT
>Ga0268276_1000123_pt1 | contig 90580 bp, 115 predicted proteins | sample saktaG_4_FD_190145 | JGI IMG/M metagenome (GOLD analysis project Ga0268276, IMG submission 190145) | Saline water microbial communities from Sakinaw Lake, British Columbia, Canada - sak_2010_1_5_45m | ecosystem: Environmental > Aquatic > Non-marine Saline and Alkaline > Saline ... | reverse complement strand
ATAATAGATAGATCAAAACGCAATTCAACACGATGGGGTGGTGGAAATATGCCCGCCTCTGGGTTGCTTAAGCCCAAAGACCTTTGTGGAATCCCCTGGCGTGTTGCATTTGCGCTACAAGCGGACGGCTGGTATTTGAGAAGTGATATAATTTGGAATAAACCTAATCCAATGCCAGAAAGCGTAAAAGACAGGCCAACGAAATCTCACGAATACTTATTCTTGCTATCGAAAAACTCAAAATACTACTATGATAATAAAGCAATAATGGAAATTGCAACAGGATACGACGGAAGAAAAGACACTATCTTTAAAGGTTCAATCAAGTACAAACCAGATGATGCTTGTCCTCGTCCGGGTGGGGAAAGATGGCCTAGCACTATTTCACATAAAAACCTACAATATGATGGACAGGATGCAAACTCGTTTCATAAGTCTCGAGCAGAAGGGACCCCCGATAAACAATATCCAGCAAGAAATAAGCGGTCGGTCTGGACAGTAGCAACTAAGCCATTTACTGGTGCTCATTTTGCCGTATTCCCTCCTGAATTGGTAATTCCCTGCATACTCGCAGGATGTCCTAAAGGCGGACTGGTACTTGACCCATTCTTTGGAAGCGGAACAACAGGCGAAACGGCTAACAGATTAGGCCGGTATTTTTGCGGTATTGAACTTAATGAAGATTACATCAAAATAGCCGAACGAAGGACACAGAAACTTGATATATTTCTACACAACTAAAAAGATGAACAGCGAACGATGCTCGTCTCATGTACGAGGCTGATAACAGAAAAGGATTTGAAAATGACTAAAATTAACAAAGACAAACAGCTTGCCTCGTTAAATGCAGGCGATGGTTCTGTGGACGAACGTCCGAACTCACGGCGAAAGTAAACTATGGGAAAATTCGATAACCAGAAATTTGAATCAGGTCGTCAGGACTACGAAACTCCTGAAAGCATCTTCAATCCTCTAAACGAAGAATTTAACTTCGATTTAGACGTATGTGCTACAAGCGAAAACGCAAAATGTAAAAAATACTTTACGACGGAGAATAATGGACTGACCCAAAAATGGACTGGAACTTGCTGGATGAATCCACCATTTAAAGATGTTGGATTGTGGGTACGAAAAGCCTATGAAGAAAGCGGCAAAGGAACAACGATAGTCTGTTTAATAGCGTCGAGAACTAATACTAATTGGTGGCATCAATATGTGATGAAAGCGGACGAAATTCGATTTATAAAAGGACGACCAAAATTTGTTGGCTGTATTCACGGACTACCTTTGCCGCTTTCGATAGTAATATTTTCCAGCAAGTGCAGTAAAAGCGCACAACTAAAGATATTTGAGCCGTGAGACAGAACGTTGCCGATGAGCGACCGCGTTGAAATGGAGAAAATTAACAAACGGCGAACTGCGGTAGCGGTTCGCTCGAATGGCTGGTTATCCAGCAGAAAGAAGGTAAGAAAATGAATAAACACTATATAGTTAAACTTGAAAATGGGTGTTGGATTGCAGATTGGGAAGGCGATCCAGGAAGAACAGTTGTTGAAGAAAATGCCAAATTGTTTACTTCGTATTCCAGTGCCAAAAAAGCATTAGAAAAAGCAAGAAAGTACAGAATGTTTGAAAATGCAGAAATAATATCTGCTGGCTAACCAGTGCATATGCTATCCTTGCAAGGTTGAAAAGAGTGATGTTTAGTATAAGAATAGTTTAATATTGAGAGGTATTTATGGGAGGTATTTATGGAAGGTAAAGCAAAATCACTAATGCCGTTTGATCGTTGTCCCGTAGATGGACAGATGCCGTCACCGACACACTGCAAAGAATGCGTAAACTTTGTCGGGACTAGGTTAATCGAGCATAACCAGATGCCATATACTGCGATACTGTGTAGTAACAAGCCACGGCCAAAACTCCAGGATGTTCATGAAAAAATATTGAAAATGTATGCCGGAATCGAACCATATTCTACACGATATACATTCAGGGAAATAGCATATAATTTGAACTTATGCCCGGCCACAATTACCTATCATAAAAACCGGGCAATAAATATTCTAATTGACCAACAGTATATTAAAAAATCCCAAATGAAAAATAGGTTGCTATTAATAGCTGCAATAAAAAGTTATTACAGTGTGAATATCGTAACAAAACCCATAGTAATATCGACTGTAACATCAAAAACGACTGACGAACGGTTCTGTGACATTATCAAGATGGTTAATGATATGAGCAAGACAATTGAAAATTTAGGTGAGTATGTCAGAAAATTACCTGGTTGCGAATTATTAAATGAGAAGTGATCAATGATCTATGTCGATGAAATAAATCATTACCCAAACTGCAAATGGCGGTATAAGTATTTCTGCCACATGTGGACAGACGGAACAATTCACGAATTGAACGAAATGGCTGATAAATTGGGATTGAAAAGATCATGGCCGCAGACACGTAACAGAGATTTCATTCATTATGACATCACACCGACAAAGCGTAGATTAGCGATTAAGAATGGGGCAAAGGTTAAATCATTATATGAACACGTCAGAGAGCAATTGTATCAGAAATTAGGCACTAAAATAACTATTGATACGAAATCAGGCATTGAAAGCGCAACACCAATTGAATAAGTACAAACAGATATCGAAGAAACTCAGAATTAAACGGAAAAAATATAATGGTTGTACCCGTAAAAAGAAATATGAATCCAGAGAGGAAGCCTATCGGAAAGGCCAGGAATGCTATAAATGCAAGTATTGTGGTAAATGGCATAGCAGTGGATCATTGCAACAGTTAAAATGGTTTTCAGAAATGATAAGAGAGAGGAAAGCGAAATGAAAATTGAGATTGAAGTTGAAGAATTGTTTGGATTCACGTCATATCAGGATTGGGTGGATCATGCTACGGAAAGATTTGCAAATGCAAATGTAGATGGCCGTAGAGCAATCTGTATCGATGCAAAAGGGCGTTTATGCTATGTTGGGAAACACTTTATGATTGCCGATAAAGAAAACGCTTTTCCAATCAAAGTATTTGGACGTTCTGAAGGATAAAATGTTAGTTAAAATCATCAAATCCAGTTCACCGAAAAGATGGTATGCAGATATGATCGGGCACGTGATTGAAGTAGAAAAGAAATATCCGGGTGCGTGGGTACTGAAGAATGGTGATGGGGTTGACCTGGAGGACGCTGTGGAAGTGAAAAACGAAGAATTATTTGAGGAGTAAAGAGATGAGAACTAATTACATCACACTTGCTAAAGAATTATACAAGTTCTTTGAGATTAGACGGAGAGAAAATCCGCTAATAAAATCTCCAGAGATAATCAGTGAAGAAGATTTGAAACAGATTGCTTTTATATTTGCTCGTGGAGAGGGAATGACGGCAATTAATAATGATTTAAATGATTTATTGGAATCTTTAGGTACACCCAAGGATAATTCGGATTTGTGTAAAAATTGTGGTAGATGTTGCCGGATATTCTATTTGCCCGGAACCAAAGAGGATTTACTTACAAAAACACTTAGAGATAGAACAAAGGAATGGATTGAGAAGGATATAATCGAATTAACAAGAGACGAGATAATTCAAACAGGACCGATTTTCACTGAAGACATTAGTAATGATAGTCATTATTATACATGCCGGTTACATGATCCTGAAAAAGGAATATGTACTGATTATGAAAATCGACCGATTGTATGCAGAGTATTTCCAAGTTCATTGATGAATGGCGGTGGTCCAAGATATGATTGCAAACTTGCCATGGCGCTGTTTGGGAAAAATGAAAACGATCAACCAAAGAATAAAGATATAACAAAATAATACTATGACAACGAAATACATGATAAAGTGTGCAAGACAACTAATCGAACGTGTGTACGGGATTGTGAGAATACGTGCAATAAGTAGGAATTACATATCGTGAAGAATAAAATTAAAATTGCACAAACTGAGTGTGCCAGTGTGCCAATTGGAGATTAAATGAAAGAAAAGAAAAATCTTAACGGAATATTGATCAAGGCATATCGAGATAATAAAGCGAATATGAAAGATACGGTAGAGCAGCTGGGAATGGCCAGAAGAACAATATATAACCACATTAAATCCAATCCAGGATTAAAGTCTGAGTTGGATAAGATCAAAAAAGAGGTGGCGACAGACATTAAAAAACGTAAATACATTAATAAAAATCAAAATGTCAGTGTGGTAGTATTAGAGTCGGAAAATGGTGATTTATTATCAAAGCAAACGCAAGAGATACTATTCAAAATTAAGGGGAATAACGTAGATCCCTTTGACATTGCAATTAATCAATTGAGTATTCAGGAATTAATGATAAGTGCCAAACAAGCACTTATTGCAAAAAAAATCAATGAAAAAGAATACTACTATCTTATGATCTCATTTAATCAAACGGCAATCGTGGCGGCAAAAACAGCAGAAGAAATAGCATTGAAAATGATGGATGGTAAAAAACCAACTGAATTTTGGGATGAGGCATTGAACTTTATCAGGTTGCAAAAAGAAACATACAACGAGGTAATATCGGATAAAAGTATTGACCGGGATGATATAATTCGGATAGTCCATGAGAGATTGAGAAACAGAGAATCAGACAAATAGGATAAGAATGAATAAACATTTTATTGAACCGGATTTAAGAAAAAGCATATATACGCTAAACGATGATATTAATAATACGGATTTCGGTCGATTTGTATCTATAGCTGAACGGAATGATTATATAAGAAAAACAGAGGAAGAAAATATAGACAAACCATTCTGGCAGATCATGCCGGTTACGGTTGAAATATTTGTCCGGAAATATATGCGGTCGGTTGAGCCATCCCCTGAACAATGGAAAGTTATTAAGGGTGTATTTCCAGAAATACCGACTGAGGACGGCTGGTTTTTTGGAGTTGAGGAAATAATACTGAGGATCGGGCAGGGTGGTGGTAAGAATACCGTTATGTTGATTGTCTGTAATTATGCTTTTTATCTATGGTGCTGTCTCGAAGACCCACACGAACATTTTGATCTTCAGAAGGATGAGGATTTCGACGTGCTTATTTATTCCCAAGTCAATTTACAACAGGCTAGGCGTGTATTTTTTGGTCGTTTAACAAGGGTTATGATTAATACCATTGATCCGGCAACCGGTCATAACTGGTATTCTCAAAATATTGGATTAAAGATCAGGGAATATGGACAGAAAGATGTCAAGACTGAAAGTATTAATATTCCACACAGAAATCGGATATACGGCGGGATCAGTATTTATGTAATGGACACAACGGCCAAGAGTGTTGAAGGATATGCAATCTGGATGAGGATCACCGATGAACCGAGCCGGGCGAACACACCGATTAAATATGCTACGGCAAAGCACCAATATGAAACTGCAAACGGTAATCAGAACACACGATTTATTGTTGGATTTAAGTTGGGCATGATGTTCGCATACCCTGAACAGGAAGTAAATGATCTATTGGTTGAGCAGTATCTAAATCATGCTAAAAAGGCAATGGCAAATACAATAGAGATCAATGACCATATTTTAGTTGCGTGGTTTTATGCTCATGTATTCAATCCGAAACTGAGTGAAGCAGATTACCAAAAGGCATTAAATAAACCCGGAGCTGATACCATTGATGTCAACAGGCGATGGAAAGCCGAAGTACCGCCGAACAGGTTTGGATTCTTCATGCCCTATATGGATAAAATACATGAGTGTGCAAATCCGAAATTGGTAAATCCGGTACAATATAAAAGTGCATTAACCGAACGCCTGGTCAATGTCCGTGGTGAGGACGGTATTCGTAGATTCACGGCCATTGAAATAATTAAGACACTGAGAGATGATCGCCGCCGGTATTGGGGGTATGATCCAAGTAAAACCGGTGACAGTTTTATCATAGTTGGCGGTTATCCGGATGTATTGAGCCATGAGGTTGTTACTCTTGAATTGGAACATTATAAGAGTGACGGAAATAAGGTTGTTGAAAAAATAGCCTTCAATTGCAAACCGGTGATTGATATTATTATCAAATATAAGCCAAGCAAAGAATTCCCGGTTGATTACGTGAATGTCGAAAACAACATGGTAAAACTATTGGGATCAGAATATAGGGGGAGCCGGGGAATACGGTCAGATCATTATCAATCAGAGAGTCTTCGTCAAAAAATGTTGGATATTGGAATACGTGGTTCAGAGGCTATGTTTTTCTCTAATCCGGTTCAGGTTCGGATGGGTAAAATAGTCCGTCACCTTGTATGGAATAATGCAATTGAATACCTGGATGATGCCACACTGATCAGGGAAATGATGATGCTATTGATGATAAACAATAATAAGATTGATCATCCCGACGGTGAAAGTAAAGATATATATGATTCATTGGCGAACTGTGTTTGTCAGATCATAGAATCGGGGATAAATATGACTGCATTGGATATCGATGGAACTTACGAGGGTGATAATGAGGTCGATGAAGACAGAAAACGGATGGAGATGTATCGGATTGGGATTAAGAGATTTCAGCAAAAGTACAATCGGATTTATAACGACGATAAGGAATTCTGTGACTTTATGCGTGAGATCGGATATAAGTTTGAGGAATACGATGTTCAAATATGTGAGATGGAATTTGAATACATTGACGATAAAATAGCAATTAGCATGATCGGTCAAAACGCATACGTTGGCAATAATTCAGGATTGGATATTGGCGATGAATTAGATATAAAGGGACAATTCTAAAATTGCATGTATTACGGGATAGAAGGAATAAACAGGATTAAATAATATGACAAATTACGACAAACAACAGTTACGTAAAATGATCCTTGAGGGTAAATCGGATATGGAGATTCTTCGATACGTGAACTGTAAGCCATCCACAATTAAGAATTACCGGAAGGTATTTAAATCAAAACAAGATGATAAATGGTTATGAAATAATAACTGGCTATACTATTAACAAGCGAGCCAGTGGGCTATAACGACAAGGCTCACTCACGCCGAATGAAAAACCAATAAACCTTTATAAGGGAAATCAACTATGAAAAACATGATTTTACCGGAATTGTTTGAAAACTCAAAAATCGCTGGCGAGCGAAAGGAAGGCGAATGATGTTAATAAATCTGACAAAACTTCTTGAAATTGACAACAGGGTGATAAGAATAAATGAAATACAGCCGACTGCTGATTGTGAACAAGATGATGATACTACTGCCGTGAAATCACCATATTCTTTTGAATTAGTAGAATAGCGAGCCAGCGGGCTATAACGATGACGCATGATGTACGCCGAAATAAAAGAAGGTCTAAAGCAAATGAATGAATCACCAAACATAGAACAGCTCACGGCGTTAAATCCATGTGTGGGTTAGGGGCTATAAATGAGTACGCTTTTATCCTTATTTGACTTTACCGGAAATTGGTCATTACCATACGCCGAAAAGGGTTGGAACGTGATTAGAATAGATTTGAAAAATAAAGATGATGATAATTATTCGATTTTTTGTAAAAATATTTTGGATATAAATACCGACTGGATGTATGAAAATATATTTGATAATTACGAAACAGTTGACGGTATATTGGCGGCTCCACCATGCACAGATTTTGCTGTTTCAGGGGCAAAACACTGGGAATATAAAGATAAAACGCAAGACACTTTGTTCGGAAAATTTAACCGTCTGGAGCATTTTATTGAACTAACATATCAAACGCTAAGGATTATTGATTTATGTCAGCCACTATTTTATGCTATTGAAAATCCTGTTGGCAGGATAAAAAAACTGATACCCGAGTTGGGAAATCCCTGGTATTTCCAGCCATATTGGTACGGCGACGAATATTCAAAAAAAACCGCACTGTTCGGAAAATTTAACAAGCCAAAACCAACAAACGTTGTAAAGCCTGTAAGATATTCATACGGAAGTAAAACACAGAAATATGGTGGCAAAAGCAGTGCTACAAAAGAATTACGAAGTGAAACTCCAATGGGTTTTGCTTATGCTTTTTTTAACGCGAATAATTTAGAGGAGTTAGAGATGAAAAACTTTATGTGGAAAGACAAGTCTGGTCGTGGGTTTACAAGCAAAATGACCGCCGAGGATATATTAAGTCTTGAAAATGACCAGGATTGGAACGGTGATTTTTTGCATGAATTTGCGGTAAATGCAGAACCGGGGGATGATTGGGAAAATGCCGCCAACAAGTTTATTTGTCTTGATGAATAGCCCCTAACGACCAAGCGTGACACACGCCGATGATATTTGAAAAAACTAACAACCACGCAACGGCATAAGGCGTTGCGTCCACGCTCTGGTTCTGTACCCGAAGGGCTGGTCAGAGCAGAAAGAGAGAAAAAGATGAAAGTAACGTGTAATGAAAAAGAGAATGATATTGTTTTTGTACCCGAAAACGATGACGATATTTTTAATTTATGGAAAATGTTGGGTGAACGTAAAATTGCCTGTCTTGTAAAATTTACCGCTGATACTGATAATAAAAAACCGCAACTCAATGCGGTACAAATAAGTACTCAAAAAATATGGGAATTGTTGCAAAATCCGCTCTGATACAGAACGATGGCGTATCAGATACGAGGTGAAATATGAATGGGACTATGACAAAATCGAAAAATCTCGCTGGCGAACATCCCATAATACTTACAGACAAAGAGATAAACTATATTCTTGAATGGGATGTTTTTTACGAACATGAAAATAATATTGTCACGAAGAATCTTGGACGACAACTATTACACTACGGAATAAGATTAAAACTTGAACATGCTTTATTTGGTGAGCCAGCAGAGCAAGGTGAACAGCTCGCCTCGTTATCTGCAAACGCGGGTTCGGATTCATTTCCGCCTGTGTTGGATACCTGGTACAACCAGATGTGCAGGCAGACTTCTCAAATCTACCGTTTCCGTCCGACACGTTTGCGCTCGTGGTATTTGACCCTCCACACCGCACTACATTGAGCGGCGCGGTGATGGCGAACCAATATGGCGTGCTAATGGGAGACTGGCGCAACATGCTGGCAATGGGCTTCGCTGAATGTTTTCGCGTGCTACGTCCAAATGGGACACTAATCTTCAAATGGAACGATAAAGATGTGCCGGTCAAAGAAATCCTACCACTGACTCCGCACCGTCCGCTGTTTGGGCATAAAAGCGGCAAGCAGAATCAAACACACTGGATCGCGTTTATGAAGCCGAACGATCAGTCTGAGATACGACCATGAATGACGTACAAACCAATATTGAGATAGCAAAACCGGAAACGGCGAACAGCTCTGGTCGTTATCTCCAGACAATGGTTAGATTGCATCTTGGCGATTGTCTTGATATTATGCCGATGATTCCAGACCAAAGTATAGACGCTATAATTACTGATCCACCTTACGGTACGACTGCGTGTAAGTGGGATTCGGTTATACCCTTAGAGTCGATGTGGGAGCATCTGAAGCGAGTTATTAAGCCGAACGGAGCCATTGTATTAACTGCTTCTCAGCCGTTTACCACGACGCTTATTTCAAGCAATATGAAGATGTTTAGATATGAGTGGATTTGGGAGAAATCAATTCCCACAGGAGTTTTTTCAGCAAAATATATGCCTACTAAGAAACATGAAAATGTGTTAATTTTTGCCAAGGAAAGGACTACCTACAATCCAATAATGGAGAAAAGAGAAAACGCCCATAGTACAGGAAAGGGTGGAACAAGAGAGTATAATACAGAGCATCATACAAAAAAAATAATACAAGGAAGTTGGGATAAATATAAAGATGGTAGATACCCAACGAGTGTGAAACTTTTCAAAAGTGTACCTCGTCATAAAAGTACCCACCCAACTCAAAAACCAGTAGCGCTAATGGAATACCTAATCAAGACCTACACGAACGAGGGCGAAACGGTACTTGATTTTGCCGCTGGTTCTGGGACAACAGGTGTTGCCTGTAAAAATTTAAATCGAAAATTTATTGGTATAGAAAAAGACGAGAAATACTTTGAGATTGCAAAAAAACGAATTGAAGCAACATAACCAGTGTATATGCTATCCTTGCAAGGTTGAATGAATTATTATAAAGATAAATATGCAAAAGCACGGAAATTCAAGGAAATACATCGTCTTGAGTCCCCGCCACCAGAATATCCCAAAGAATTAAAAGGATTTAGGCGTGGTGTTATTGCTGTTAATCTTGATTTTGATGAATATGCTATATTGATGAAATGTGATTCGAGTAATTGGATTAATTGTTATCGTCTTACCGAAGGGATTATAGACGATCCTGATATCATAAAAATAATAAAACATCTATTTACATTAATTGAAAATCCCAAAGTTGTTAATGAAAGAATCGGCTGGTCGAAAGTTCTTGAATACCTACGATTAAAATTTAAACCTGTCCGGGCACAATTACGATGAACCAATTTCCAGTAATAGTATTATATTGCAGCAGTCTATATTATAGTAGCGATACCTTTTCTAAAGGATTTTTCGATGATTACATTCCCCACAATATCAATAATGAAATATGGCATAATATTCTAATTGTGCCATTGCGGTCCATAGATATATTAACAATCATATTTAGGAACGCCCGATCACCTCCGGGTTATCACTATACCAAATACCTACAACTTACCCACCAAATACGCAAATAATTAGAGACTATTAAAATAATACACCATAATTCAGTTACCACCTGAATTAAATGTCAAATTTTTCTTGTTAAATATATATATATTAATATAATTTGACTTATGGTAAACAGTCATAAAAACAAAGACTATTCTCCACACGAGCAAACCCAGATAAATACTCACCTAAATTCACTTTTCGAACTGTTAAAAATTGAAACGTCTGATTATTGCGAAGTCAACATTAGTGTTTCAATTAAAAATGGTGTCATTGCAGACAGAATAGATTCTACAATCCATCATATCCATAAAAAATCAAACCGTTAGAGGAAAATATATGGCCGATCCATCACCTGAAATCGAAAATGATTTAAAGGAAGGTTTTTTAAAGCAATCTAAGTTATGGTTATCAAAGGCGCAGAAAGAAGGTATTCTGTCCGAAATCGACGAAGCTTTAAAAGACCCGGAAATGTTGAAAGCGTACAATTCTTACGTATCTGAAAAAATGGCGGATGACCAATCCACAATTCAACATTTAATGTCATTGATGTTTGATGTTGAAACCAGCCGAAATTCAATCAACAATTATGATTTCTTGCCAGAGTCTACGAATTATCGGACATTAAGAAACGCCGGGCGATCCATGCCTGCCCAGCTGATCAAGTCATATCGCTATAATCAGATAATGGAATTTGCCAAGATCAGTGATGGTAAAAATCCGGGATTTAATCTTACTCTACTTGACCGGCAAAAGAGTTTGACGGCAGCTCAAAAGAAAACATGTGAACAGGTTGAAAATCAGATAAGCCGAAGATTCTTTTATGTTCCCAATGTTGAAATGCCATCTATGAGTTCATTTCTTTACTATTGCTATAATGACATATTCGATTTAGATAAAGTGGCAATTGAGGTTGTAAGAGAGAATGCCAGTTTCAATAAAAAATATAATAATCGTGGCAAGCCATCGGCTATGTGTATTGTTGATTCTGGCATTATCTATCCCATTGTTCCTAAAGTTGAGGGGTTGGAGCAGACATCAAACTACATGGATTTTTATCAGCCGGTAACAAAGCGTCAATCTGAAGAACAACTGTTAGGATATAAAACCTATTACCAGGATGAGTACCGTTACGGAATGGTTGACCGTCAATTGAAACTGGTTGCCCTGTTTACACCGGAAAGATTGATATTCAGTCATTTTTACGGGACAACAGATATTGAGCATCAATTTAAGGGTTACAGTGTCGCAGAACGAGCTATCAGTGTTATGCGCTATATTGTTGATTCAGTGACTTATAACGTGACCAGGCGTTCGGCCAATACAATGCCAAAGGGTATGATTGCGGTTATCGGTGCCACGGAAGACGGGTTTTCAAAACAGGAAATGACATTATTCAGGAAATTGATCTGGGGAATATCGGCTGGCCGTAACGATAAATGGAAATACCCGGTTGTTGGATTACCCAAAGGTGTTGATCCCAAGTTTATCAAATTCCATGAAACAAGTAAGGAAATGGAAGATTTTCTCTGGATGTCAACACTGTTTTCATGGTTATGTGTATTTGAGGGGCTTGATCCTGAAGATGTCAGTATGTCGAGCAATAAAAACTCTATTGGCAAACAACGTTTGTTTGGTAAAGAGGAAGAAGAAGGCCCAATGGTTCGCAGTCAAGACCCAGGGCTACGGCGATTTCTGAACAACATTGCGGACTTGCTCAATAATTGCGGCATTTTTGAGGAAATAACCGGTATTGAGGGAGTCGGGATTGTTTGGAGTGGTTTGGATGTCGAGGACCAGACTAAGAAACTGGTAATTGATAAAGACCGTTTGGCGACGACATGCAGTATCAATGATCTGCTGGTTGAAAATGATAAAAAGAAATTTGAGTTGAAGTATGGGGATGTCAATATTTACGATCTTCCGGGAATCTGTAATCCACAGGTAATCCAACTGGTCAGTAATGCACTGATGACAAAATCCCAAGAGGCACAGCAGGAACAAGAGGGTAATAATGGCGGCGAAAATCCTAATGGCGAGGAAGAAGAAACCGAATATAACGAATACCCGAATTGGGATGAAACCGATGAGGAGCCGGAGAATATTGGCAAAAGTTTACTTAAATCCATCAAGCGAACCAAGCAATTAAAGAAATCAAATAATGGTGCCGTAAACCTAATTATCAAATATAAATAATAGGTGCTGCGATGAAGTATAAAACAAGGCGGAAAATCGGGGATTCATTTCAGATAGCAATGGTGTTTCTATTTATCGTTCTTCTAATGGTTGGAACATATTTATTTGACAGGTGCGGGTAATGATAAAACAGTTTGCACGAGCCGGGCGATTACCAAAAGGCACAATGAACAAGACTGAGGCAAAATATGCCTGGAGCCTTGAAGCGTTAAAACGGAATGGTGAGATCAGAGATTATAAATTTGAGGGTGTGAAATTTCGCCTGGGTGATAAGTGCTATTATACTCCGGATTTTATGATCATCGATAATACTGGCGTGGTCAGTTTTGAGGAAATCAAGGGCGGTTATATCATGGAAGATTCAACGGTGAAATGGAAAATGGTATGTGAGATGTATCCTTATTTTCATTTCAGAATGTTGCAATATTCGGCCAAAGAGGGATTTAAGGTAATAAGGGATAACGGGAATTGATATGTCAGAGATAAATATCCAAATTCCTGAACAGTTAATGAATGCAACGAGATTTGAGAAATCCATTGTCATAGATGGTTTGATTGAAGTATTGGGACTGAATAAGTCCAAGCACGCACACCGGTTGAAACCCGGCGATGGTGAAAATAAGATAATTGCCGAACTTGAGAACAAATATTACGGTCAATTGTGGAAACGCAAGGATCTGAATGAAAGTGTCCTAAAGTACATTACCGAAAAAAACCTGTTAAAAAAGAAAATGTCTGATAAAGACATTGATAAATTTCAGGAATTCTTAGCAAAATTATTTGGTATTCCGATCGAACGTATCACTGAACTGGTCCTGAAATCGTTCCTGGTGGGAGCCATGGTGGAATTGGGTGAAAAAGAGATTGCATTAGACCTTGCAAATTTACCTAAATCTGTCCGGGATGCCATAAATCAGGGGAAATTAACCTGGGAACAGGTCAGATATATTAATATGGCAGAACATTTAGCCGCCGAACACATAAAAGGTATTAGCGAAGCGTCACAGCATCGGCTTAGACAATTATTGATCAATGCAAATATAGATGGTATAAGCCCTGAAACCCTTGCACAGCGTTTATTTGAGCAATTTGGTGATGACAGTATGTTAAACCGGGATATGGAGCGAATTGCCATTACTGAAATGAATACTTTAGTTAATGCCGGTTTTATCAGTGGTGTCCGATCCGGTGAATATGTGGTAGGCGTTAGTCATATAGATGCTTGCGGATGGTGTTTGGATAATATTCATGGTAAGGTGATGAAAGTAATTGATAATCCACCGCCGGAGTACGCTAATTTGCCCGTGGCAAGCGATAAGTACCAAAGCATAGCAAAGATATGGGATACCTGTATTTGGTCAACCAAAACGAATATAGGAAGGTCTACGGCGAAACGTAAAAAGGTAGATAAGGGATATGTAAACCGTGAACATCACGAATTGGCAAGTCCGGGGGTATTGTGTCATGTGAGTGGGAGGTGCCGGTGGGTCAGATTCTACAGTGAATATATGTATATCAAGGACGGTGAAATAAAATATGTCAGCAGTGATGAAGAAGACGCTGAACGACGTAAATGGCTTGATAAAAATCCAGAATTGAGATGATATAAATGGCCAAGAGTTATAATCACGAAGTAGTATTCACCGAATATGAGGCAAATATAATAAAGTTGTGGAGAAAATCGGGGATTTCTTTTAGACGCATATCAACAAGTGTCGCTAAGAAATGGCCGGAAAAAGGGTGTGTTGGTGAAAATCAACTGGAAGGTAAATGTATTTGTGACGAGGCGGGTGAAATATTAAACGAAAATCATTGGGAATGGAAATAATGAAAATAACCAAAGACATAATCAAGCAGCTTGATCCCAATAAGATCAATATTATCGAATTGCCGGGGATGGACCAGACAACCATGATTCAGATCATGGCAAAACTGAATAAAATATCACCGGATATTGCCAAGCAGACAATAATATTAGATGGTGAGATGAATATACACGAATTCAGTATGCGGGATTTGATTCAATTCAGAGATTCAATTAATGTCATAATTAATCCGGATTATGAGGATTCGAAGTTGGATATAGCAATAGCGTTACTATCATCGGTATTGACCGAAAGAAACAACGGCGAACAGTACGATGTTGTGATCAACCGGGTAAAAGAATTCATTAACGAAATAAAACGAGAGAAAAAGGAGATAGAGTTATGATATACGTAGCAGACAAAAATGGAAATCTTCATCGTGAAGATGAACCGGTGGCAATGAGCCGTTTTGTGCAAACAGACGATGGTTGGATACTGATTAAATCGACAAGAAAACAGGGGCAACCGAAGACTGATATTGAACGGGTGATGACGCATTATGATGTGGATGAAAAGACAGCAAAGAAGATGCTGGCTACAAAATCGGTAGAGGAACTATTACCGGAACGCGGTGCGGGGCTGAGTAAATCGACGGTGAAGGCGCACACCCGAAAAACAAAGACCGGCAAGATTGCGAATGTCTCACAGTATCAAAATGTGAAGACGAAGAAAACCCAAAATCTCAGTCCAGAATGGAAACGAGTAAATGCCATACTGTACAAAAAGGCAAAACATGCAAATAGCTTGGAAGAATTTATAAATAAAGTGTCCAACGGAAAACCAGGGACAGTTGATAAAAATGTACTTGCTGATGTATATAATAAAGTCAAGGCCGATAGGGACGACAAAAAACCGGCAGGGAAAAAGAGTAAAAAACTGTATGATCTCCAATACAATGTCGGAAAAGCAAAATATGTTGTTAGTTACCACGATGGCAAAACGAAGAATAGGGATGGCAGTCCATTCTGGGGTATTCGGCTTTTTGGGAATATTAAGAAAAGGGATGCTTTTATAAAAGACCTTAAAAGTCAAAACTACTCTTATAACAGTGGTTTATCCAAATCCCTTGAATTCGATATATCCGGCCAGCGTATCAAGGACAGTATTATTCTTAAAGTTTCCGAATTGCGGAATAAACTGGAAACGATGAGAGAACTGTTCAATAACCAGAAACCGGTTAATAACACAAATCAGACAGGGGATGTCATTGATGCCAATCCGGTACCGGCAGATATCGCAAAAAATGCGACGACAAAATGGGAAATTGAGTCTCTTGAGAGAACTATTGCGGAGTTGGAGCGCGAGGCGCGAAATATTGATGTCAAAAAGAAATTCAAATTAAGTTCGTATGATTTAAAAACTTATGGATTGTAGACAATTAAATGACAATTACCGATGAAATATTAAGAATCAGGAATATAGCTGCGCCGGATAATATTGAGTTAGACGATGAATCAGAGGACGACATCGAACCGGACGAGTCATGTGAAGAACCGGAACCAGACGATGAAAATTCATACAAAGATTGTGTTGAATATATTAAAAAACCCAAAATTGCCGATCTGAAACGTGGCAGGGGAGATGATTAAATGAAATGGTACAAAAAATTATTGTATTGGGGATTTTGCGGGAATTATTGGGGATGGTTCCATGCTATTGCAGGAGGAACTATTGCCAAGTTTGCTAATATCTGGTTTGCCGGATGGCTATCGGTGCTTATTGTTTTATTGGTCGCTATTATTTGGGAGCGAATAGAATTTAAAATTGAATGCAAGGGTGATTGGGAAATAGTTAAGAAAATATATGGTACAATTGAAAAATACTGGTATGATACATTTGGTGATATAATATTGGCAATCCTGTTTGCCACGGTGGTTGTATTATAACTATTTGGGGGTCGTATGTTTGAAATCAATTATGATCTGAGATTTATCGGTTACAGTCATATTCAACGGAACGGTAAACTAATCCGGGAATATCGGTATTGCAGACGGATGGCGGCGACGTTTGTATTATCAATTATTTTGGGGTCATTATACCATTATGGAATACTGATTGCTTATGGGATTATGACATTATTCAATATTATTGACGGATTTAAAATATGGCATTATAAATTCACCGTTAATCCGGACAAATCATTATTGAGTAATGTTATTAGACGTTTGGCGTTTTACGGTCGGAAATTCAGTTTGCAGTATTTTCTCATCTGGGATATAGGCGGGGCGTTGGTTGCCGGATTAATGATTGAACTGGTAAAAAGGATATAGTGGCACGTCACGTCTTATATAATAAAACCGGAGAGGAATGTATTGTAGCTTGCACTGATACGCATGGTGTTATTTATTTGCATCCTGTAATCAGGAAAAATAAAGAGATTTATAAGGTGACAGAAGAAGAAATCACCGATATAACAATTAAAAATTGGCATGAAGCAGAGGAGCCGGGGAATGATGAACAAAAATGAAATTTATATTCAAATCGACATCGAAAATCAAACGACCGGGAGCCAGAGGCGGCAAATATTGGATTGATAAAAAGGGCGATGTTCAATATGGTGAACGTCCGACAGGGCGAAAAGCCAAACCAAAGGAAAATAAGGCCGCTAAACGCCAGGCTATTGATCCATCGGAATATAAAAAACATGGCATCCCGGAAGACGCTAAACATGCCTATGCTTATGATAAGCACGATAAATATACCCATGAATGGCGTGATAGTAAGGGCAGGTTACAACGGCGATATCAGCAGCAGTTTGTAGATCAAAAACAAGGCGAAAAATATAAACGGATCACCAATGCGATCCATCGACTCCCGGAACTCCGGGAAGCCGTAAATAACGATATCAACGGCAGCAATATGGTTAAGAAATATACTGCTTTGGCCGTTCGTATTATTGATTTAACGGGTGGTCGTGTTGGTAATGAAAAATATACCGAAAGCAATGATACTCATGGAATAACCACATTGTTGAAAAAACATGTGATATTCAATGAGAATTCGGTTACTCTGAATTATATCGGTAAAAAAAGTGTTGAGCAATCCCATGAGATCACCGATCCGGTTGTGGTAGAATCATTAAGACAATTACAGCAATTGCCTGGGGAACGGTTATTTGAGATTGACGCAAAGGGCAATGTCAATTCCGATGGAGTGAATAAATATCTTGGTATATACGGATTAACGGCGAAGGATTTACGGACATTCAGGGCCAATGCTGAATTCACAAAACAGCTGCTTAATGCAGGAAACAAGGGTGAAGATAACGAGCGTAAAAAGGTTGTTGCGGAAGCATTGAAATTTGTTTCTGAACATCTGGGTAATACACCAAACGTATGCAGAACTAATTATATATCACCGGAACTGTTAAACGGATACCTGGAAGGTAAACTGTCCCGGAAATTTGCCTTAGCGAAAAGTAAGGGCGATACGTTTGAATTGCCAAAGGTAAATAAAAAGAATGAACCGGGCGGTAAGTATACACCGGATGATTATGATGAACTATTTACTGAAGATGAGCAGAACTTCATTGAGGTATGGAGCGAACTGACACCGGAAAACGATAAGGGCAAACGGATCGAACCAGCGAAGGATGAAAAGGGTGGTAAAATAGAGAAATCCCATGTAAAGGCACATACACGGGTAACGGCCTTGGGTAAGATTGCGAGTGTGAGAGAGTATAGTAACTCCAAAACTAAAATACCGGGTGCGACAAATATCAAATATCCATTGCTAACATCAGATATTGAAAAGAATCAAAAGATTATCCTTCCGGTATTTATTAAAGAAATTAAATCAAGAAAATCGGGAGATGATTTAAGGCGTTTTATAATGGGCGAACCACCATATTTTTCTGACGGTTCATTCTGGTTCAAATTATATGAAGCAAATAGGAATAATAAAAATGTTTCTTATGATTATATAGTCGATATACTGCCAGATCATTTTTGCAAATTTATTAATCAAGAAATCGGATCACGTTCTAAAAAATATATGAATTATGATGAGATATACAATTACTATTCAAAAAAAAGTAATAATGAGATCAAAAATCAAATAAAAACAAAAATCCGATTATATGATCAAGTAACTATCCATCAGAAGGATATTGGGGCATTATACGGTCATAAATCAAGAACATTGACCGGCAAAGTATGTCAATTGGATAAAACGGATAAAGGTAAACCAATATATTGTATTCAATATCAGGATGAAAAAGGTAATGATAATAGAACATGGGTAAATGATAAAGAAATTGTCAAATTGCATAAATCCATCCGCCTCCTATTCAAATCCCACGTATCTGGTCATTTCCGGACTACAGAAACCGGAAAGATGGTACTTATTAATCCGTATGAGAACTCTAAAGTCAAAAAGCCGGAAGAACCAAGTCAGACATCCCTATTTGGATCATCAGGGGAGATCCCAAAAAGCAAGGCCAATGTTCAGGAAATTAGTGTTAATATGATTGTCCGGGACGAGGACCAGCCACGGGTTGATTTTGATCAGCAGAAATTAAAAGAATTGGGTGACTCCATCCGTAAAATCGGATTGATGCAGCCGATTGGAGTACGACCGATTGAAAACGGTACACATAAAATTATATTTGGTGAACGGCGTTGGAGAGCATCTAAACTGGCCGGATTACCAACTATCCCGGCACAGATATTAGATGTCAAGGATAAAAAAGAACTTTATGCCATCCAGGTTGCGGAAAATCTTGCCCGTCAAGAGATGAATCCGATTGAAACGGCCAATGCCTATAAAAAACTCAAAGACGTTGATATGAGTTATGAAGAAATTGCCGAACGTGTGGGCGTATCTCCATTAACCGTACAACGAAAATTATCACTTACCACATTGATCCCGGAAATAAGCAATCTGATCAGACATGGTGATTTGGCGGAATCTCACGGTATATTAATCGGATTGGCCGGATTGAGATCACAATTCCAGTTTGAGGTATTGAAAAAGATCACCGACTCGAAAAAGAAGATCAGTAAAGATGAACTGGATGGGATTGTATCACGATATAAACAGGCACAGAACCAAACATCATTCTTCGGATCACCGGAATCCAGTAATGTCATAACCGGTATAAGCCAGATCAATAATAACAAGGTTGAGGCGGTTAAACGTCAATTAGCCGGATTATTGGGTAATGTGGTCAAAGCGGCGGAAAGGATCATTGACAATAAGAATTACAAACTGGCACCGGCGATACTGAAGCAGCAGGGGAAACTTGGCAAAACCAAAGAGGAGTTGAAATTACTCCAGAATTATTTATCGACCATCGTGAAAGAGCTGGAAACGGCAGACGCATTTTTTCATAGCGGTGGCTCGGTACAACAATATCTAACAAAACAGAATGTGAAGAAGGAAACACGGAAGAAAAGATGGGTAAGAAAATCCTTTGAACTATTCAAATCGATAGTCAGGCAACATACGAAAATGAGTGCAAGCGGGAAATTAGTAACCGTAAATCAATATACGAATAAGAAGACTAAAAAGAGTCCGGTAAGTTCCGGGCATCCAATAAATCGGTCATGGGAATTGCCTAAAGAGGATTCGAAAAACAATCACAATGCCAAAATACCTGAATCGCTATCTGAGAAATGTAAACAAGATATGCCTGGTAAAGGCGGTGAAATACATTTATCCAAAAAGGAAGTCACTACGTTATTAAAATATGGCATTGTAGGCTTTATCAGCGCCGGGATTAATCCCAATGATCCCGATGATAAAAAACTAACGGAACCGGATATAAAAAACCGTGAGAAGAAACTACGGGAAGACCTTATTAAAAAGGGATTGAAATTTGTAAAAGTCACCGGTAAATATGGCGAAATTGAAGACAGTTATATGGTTATGGTCCCGAATGTCAAGGACAAAGAACTCGTTGAACTTGGGAAGCAGTATAATCAAGACAGTGTTATCTACTGCGATCACAATAAGAACAAAATGATATATACAACGGGAAAGAACGACGGGCAATATTATCCTGGCAGTGGATTTGAACTATTGAACAACAGTGCAATGGATTATTACACTGAAATAGATACTACGGGGGGTAAAGTAAAATTCAGTCTGAAATTTGATTTCGGTAAGTTATTAAAATCTGTTCATTTTCTAATCAGGGGTAAAGTGTTCCCGGTTGGACATGTGTCGGTTCATAAAGACGGGACCATGTGGAAGAAGATTAAAAGTACCGGCAAGCCTGAAGATTGGAAAGAAGTAACCGGAGCGGCGAAAAAGAAAGTATTGGCACGACGCAAAGAGGGCAATATCATTGATTTTGGTAAAAAGATAGGTGGGGCAAGAAAGGATACGGCGCAATTTGGCTATTCCAGAAATAAACGGACGACAAAAAAGAATACTCTGTCACCGTGGCGGGATAAATATATAGTATTGAAAAGAGTTGATGGGAGTGGTTGGGTAATTGGCAAAAAGGGTGATAAATATGGATTAGCAACCAGGCGGGATTCCGTATATAATTCAGAAAAAGAGGCTGAAAAGGCGATACCATTATATGCAGTTGCGGAAAAATTCAGGGTATTCCAAGATCGAAATGAAAAGGACAGATATTCAATATTAAAAAGGATAACAGACAGGAAGTTTCTGAAAATTGTAGATCGGACATTTGCAACTGAAGAAGAGGCAAAATTATACATGGTAAAACATGCTGAAGAATTATTGGAAACGAAAACTACTTTTGGGGAAGAAATATTACCCGCTCCCGAAATAGCGATTAGAAGAGGAACCGTAAGAAGGAATCAAGATGCCACTCCTGAAATGTTTATGAAAAAGTTCAAACCAAGAGGCATTGAATTTGGTAATTGGAATAATCAATCTGAACGTCAACAGGTATTGAATCACGCCTATGATGGATTATTAGACCTTGCGGATGTATTAGGTGTAACTCCGAGTGAATTAATGCTTGGTGGTGAATTGGCAATTGCATTTGGGGCAAGGGGCGCAGGATTGTCCGGTGCAAAAGCTCATTATGAACTGGATTATGGTGTAATCAACTTGACTAAAATGAAGGGTGCGGGGGCATTAGGGCACGAGTATTTTCACGCCCTGGATCACTATTTTGCACGTAAAGATTCAAAGTCACCATCCGAAAAGATAATAAATGACAATGGCGATAAGGTATTTAGGAAAACGAACATCGATAGGAATTTTATTAGTCATGGTGAAGGTTATCATTCCCAATTAAAACCGGAAATGATTGCTACTTTTAAAAGTCTAATGGATAATATTTATAAAAAGCCTGTGAAATATGTCGAAGACAGGGAAAAGGTCGATATATTTGTCAATAAAGCGCGGGAACAAATAAAAAGTTCTATTGATTCAATTAGAAAAGACCTTAAATCCGATCTGACTAAAACATATACCTGGCGAAGTAATACGAGGGGATTATTACCAGCGTCAAAGGAACAACTTGCCGAATTTGACAAATTGACCAAACTACTGATAAAAGGGAAAGACCTGAAATTAAAATACTATCCATCCACTAATAGTAAAAGCAGATATGGTTCCGGTCATTTTTCCTCTGATACGCTTGAATCTATTAGCAAAATATATAAAGATGTTAGAGGACGATCTGGTTTTGATAATCAAAACAGGTATGGATGTATGGATGAACTTGCAGCTGCAATGAAAATATATGATGGTCGTTTACAAATGGTTAATGATGCAAAGAAATCAACTGTAAAGACAAAATCTGTCCCGACATCCTATGCGATTGAAGCGAAAAAGTTGGACCAAGCGCGGGTTGGTGATTATTGGAGCGAACCACATGAGATGGCAGCCAGAGCATTTGCGGCCTATATAGAGGATAAGATCAAGGGTAAAGGAAACCAGAGTGATTTTCTTGTTTATCGAGCTCATGGAGAAATTATAGTGCCTATGATAGATGGTTTTATCGCAATACCATATCCGGAAAAAGAGGAAAGAACAACTATAAATAAAGAATTTGACAAGATGTTTAAGGTCATTCGCAAACAGAAAGAACTACGGAAATCAGTATTCGGTGGTGAATAAATGAATGATTTGAGAATACTCAGTAATGTGCGGTTTATATTCAAGAGCCGCAAACTTCATTATAAAACAGTATTCCAGGGACTACCTATAAGTGTCGAGAACCGTAAGGGATCAATCCGCCGTGGAGAGGATAAAAACGGCGAATGGCAAACGAAAATGAAAATCCCTTATGGTTATATCCGGGGGACATTGGGAACTGATGGTGATCATTTGGATTGCTTTGTTGGACCAAATAAAGAATCGGATAAGGTCTATGTCATTCACATCAAACATCCCGATAATAATAAATATGATGAGGATAAGGTATTTCTGGGATTTGATACATTGCCGGATGCTTTGAAAACCTTCAAAGAGCATTATGATGACTATAAAAAGTATCTCCAGAGTTATGATATACTGGATATGGAAACATTCAAAAAGAGGATTGAGAAGAAGGGTAAGAAGATCGAGAAATCGCACGTAAAGTCCCACACTAAAACGAGCAAAACCGGCAAGATGATTAGTGTTAAGGATTACGAGAATAAGAAAACCAAAAGTGGTAAACCACCTGTTATTGCCAGGCGGTTGAATAGTTTTAAAGACCTGAATGCTCCGAAAATGGATTATGTCGATAATTATGGGAATGACCGACTTGCTTTTGCAAACGAAGTGTATGAAAACAAAGAAGATTACTGGTATAAAAGTGATGAATCAAATCACTATTTTCGATGGGGAGTTGAATTAAAAGACGGTACGAAAATGACCTATCATGGATATATCCGTAGATATATGCCTGAAATGTGGGTACAGATACAAAAAGAGGCGGCGGGAAATAAAGAGCTGACGATACTTTATTCAATGCGACGAACAATGAATGATCAGGAATGGGAGAAATTTGTTTCTGAAAATGTACCGTTAAAACAATTAGGAATGTCTTTTGAGGGTTTTTCTCCGACAGACAAAGAACAACGAATTATTGAAAGTTATGTTCAAAATACTGGCAACATTTTATCAAAAGCAAGTTATCGAAGCAATTTTAATATCTGGGGTATAATTGACAAACTTTACCGGGATATAAGTGAGGCAAAGATAATCAGTGAGCAAAAATCCAAATTTGATGTAGTTGCTAAAACCAATGATATTAAGAAAATGAAACAGGCATTTGTTGAAATGTCGGATAATTTAAACGAGAAAAAACAATATGCGTCAATGGATGCAAAGCGCAAATTCAATGAACTGATAGATTATGCCATAAATAGATTCTCATCATTAAATAAATCGCAAGTCATAGCACATCAACGAGTATCTTCTAAAGGTAAAATCGTCCAGGTCAGGAATTATCAGAACCGGAAAACGAAGAAACAGACACCTATCACCGAGACACCGGAATTCAAGAAGTGGTTTGGTGATTCTAAAGTTGTGGATAAAAATGGAAAGCCATTGGTGGTTTATCACGGGACATTATATAAATTCAAGGCTTTTAGGGGTAACAACTTCTTTTTTTCCGACGATCAGAATTTTGCCAGAGATTATGCTGAGACAAAAGCAATTGATCGGGGTATAGATAATAGTGCAATTGTTTTACCGGTATATTTAAAATCTGAGAAATTGTTTAATCCGAATAATAAGCCTGATTTGGATAACTTAATGAGTGCCTTACCCGATAAAATTCATTATGGATTTGCGGGTAAAATATTAACCAAAAAAGGCTTTATAAGAAGATTGCATGGTAATGTATCAGTACCACCAAAATGGAAACAAAAACAGATTGATAATGCCAAATTTGGCAAAGTAATTGGAGAGGATCATTTTGGTTACAATAATGATCTATTTATTGGAGAAACGAAGGACGAAGTAATATATACCACACATAGCAGATACGATGTAATAAATCACATCACCGACGAACAAAAAGCATTATTAATGGACGGCAAACCAGTAGAAGTAAACGGATATAGACTTTATAATGATATCTATACAGCCGATCAGTTAAAACAAGCCAGAATAAATGGGGATGTTAGTGATAATGAATATCGGAGAGCAATATTTGATCACGTACATAGCACAATACATTCGTATAGGGCTTCGAAAAAGGTAACATATTTAAAAAAACAAGATAACTGGACACTATTTGAACTTACCAAAGAAGATATTTTCAAAATAATAAATGATTTGGGTTACGATGGGATAAAAATGCAAGAGAATAGTACATGTAATTATGCTGTATTCTCACCTACTCAAATCAAATCGGCAACTGGTAATAGCGGTGAATTTAATCCGAAAGACCCGGATATAACGAAATCTCATGTAAAATCGCATTTCAGAGCTACAAAGACAGGTAAAGTAGTGCATGTCTCTGATTACGATAATAAGATAATCAAATTGAATGATGCAAATATCATGGATGCTATTCAGCAAAAGGGTGTGGATTATGCTGAAATATACTTAAAAGAAAAGCCGGATAACGACATAAGAGACAATCTGAGGGGCGATGGATTCAAATATACTTATCTACTCAGATCATCTTCCAGTATTACAGATAGAGATATTAAAGTTCATAAGAGAATTCTTTATTCTAAGCACATACTGGACTTGAATGAAATCTCAAAATATCATGCACTGCCGATAACGACAAAATTACAAGCACATTTGGCCTTAAAATACTGGAATCATAAATACGGCAATAAACCAATGGAATTAATGGCCAATGGTGATGGTTATTGGCTTGGAGCATTGATCAGGAAAAGTTCCGATGAGAATTATAAATGGCAAATTACATGGTTCGATAAAAAGGGATTCAGTGGTGAATCCTATTGCAAAACAAAATTAGAGGCAGTTGATAAAGCATTGACTGATGGATATACGACATTCAAACCGGGTTTATTAACAAAGGCAGCCAGCACAAAGGATTTTCAGCATGGCAATGAAGCAATTCTGAAACTTGCAAAACAGAATGAATTGAGGAATAAAATACCCGTAACCGATACGCCGGAATTCGAAAAGTGGTTCGGTAATTCTAAGGTTGTGGATAAGGATGGAAAGCCATTGGTGGTTTATCACGGGACGAATGAGAATTTCAAAATATTTGATGAAATGATGCTTGGTAGATCAGCTCATCCATCTGCTCATTATGGATTTTATTTTGCAACGGATATAAAACTTGCCAATGAATTTGCGGACAAAGAGGGCGGAAATATTATCCCTGTATATCTCAAGATCACAAATCCAATTGAATTAGAGGCGGAAGATTTTGCGGAAGACCTTGATTTTTGGAGAGGCGTAGAGGGAGCGAAATACGACAAGGGCCAATATGAAAGCAGTAGGAATTATTTCTTATCAATGAGAGAATGGGGGATAAAAAATGGATATGACGGAGTTTATATTAAATCTGGTAAAACCAAATATCCTGAATTGAATTATGATAACTGGATAGCATTCAATCCGAATCAGATCAAATCAGCAATCGGTAATCGAGGTACATTCGACCCGAAAGACCCGGATATAACGAAGTCGGTAAGATTCATCTTCAAATCGCATGTAAAGCAGCATGTAAGAGCAAGCAGTCGGGGTAAAATAGTACGGGTGAAATCATACGATAATAGTGTTCAAAAAAATCCAAAATGGAAGTCAAAAAAATGGCGGCAAAAATATATTGATGATTACAGGACATTAATAAGTCGTCCCCTGCTTACTTCCGGGATGAAAGAACGTAAAAAGAGGATGGAAGAAATATTCAAGTTGCGCACCGGATTGAATATCGGAAAGTTCGTGCAGGTAAAAGAGGGTATATATGCTCAACAAACCCAAAAGGATTTGCCAAATTATCTTATCAATAGGGGGATAGAAAATTATAAATCATTAAATATAAAAAGCCCTGAATTTAAAGCATGGTTTGGGGATTGGGAAAATGAACCGGATAAATCCAGTAAGGTTATCGATAAAACCGGTAAACCGCTTATTGTATTTCATGGTACTCATTATGGTGGATTTAAAGCATTTGATCCCAATACTCTATTGCCGGGATTAATGGGTAAAGGATTCTATTTTACCGAAAATAAGGAAGTTGCCGATTCATACAAAGAAAAGGGATTGGATATACCATTATTAGGCACGTCCTATGATGAATTATATAATCTTCAGGATAAAGAAGTAAGAAAGACGATCAATAATATTGCGTCCCAATGTGTTAAGGAAAATGAAAAGAAACTGGCTGATGTTCTGAAAATGATAAAAGAGTCAGAGGGACTAAAGGATTATCGGGAATATTATAAACTTGGCAGTAAATATGGTTATGGATCAATATCACCTGGTTGGTTGATAAGCCGACGAGCTGCACTAAAGAAAAGAATAGCCAGTCTGAAAAGCGTTCCCAATATGAGTGATGTTGAATTAAATCAATATATTGATAGCTCTAAATACATGCACAAAGAACACATGCCAACAGACCGGGAGTTTTATAGTCGCCTGAAAAAGAATTTAAAGCCATTAGAACCTATGACATATTCGGTGTATCTGAATATCAAAAATCCGCTGAATATGGATGATCCGATACCAGAATCCTTGAAACAAAAAGTATTAGATACACCTGAAATAAAAGAGGGTTTAAAAAATTTCCATGATGAACAGTCTAAACATGCACCGTATGGATTCACATGGAATGAAAATAAATATAAAAAACTGTATAAAGACAAATTATTAGATGCCAAAACGTACCTTAATTTTTATGCTGCATTAAAAGAATTAACAGCCGTTAAAATGGGGATGTTTGGCGATAGTGTTGATAAAGAGTATCTAAACGATGTAATCATAAAGAAAATTGTCAAAGAAAATGGATATGATGGGATAACTCATATTGGTGGTATTGCAACCAATTCTGATATAAAGCACAGGGTATGGATTACCTTAAAAGCCAATCAAATCAAAGCGGTGGATAATCGTGGGACATTTAATAATAAGACAATTGATATTTATAAATCGCAACCAATTGGAGCAAAGATGAATTACCGTTTCATATTTAAGTCTCACGTCAAACAACATACCCGGAAAACCAAATCTGGAAAAATATCTACGGTACATGATTATCAGAACCGGAAAACTAAACAGGATGATAAAAAGACTTTAGAATACAAATATCAATTATGCTATCGGCCATTCAGTATAGGCACCTATCCAAGCGATAAACAATTTGGTTACGTCCGTTGGGAAGATGATGGAAGCAGATATGGGTTAGTAGTTTATTCGAAGCCATTACCAAAAGAAGAATATGACAGTTATGAGTTATCGCCGGTCACTGAATTAGAAAAATACAACAAATCACAGATATATTATTTTGACGATTACAAGGCCAATGTCTCTATTGATAAAAATAATTCCGGTAGAATATATGTAGCCGTAGAAAAATTAGATGAGAATGGTGAAATAGTTGATAAATCGTATGAATCACCAACAGAATTTCTTAAAAATATTGACGATGGAAAATATAAACTTGTAGAACAAACGAAGATCAAGAAATCCATCCGTTATATCATCAAGTCTTTCAGTGGTTCGATGCAACAGAAATATCCGGGTGGTAAGTGGATCACAATTACCGACAAATCAAGTCCGATGCACGGGCGACATATATTTATTGTTCCCCATAGTGATGGTACCGCAACAATTGCCTGGGCACCTGGTAAATCGGGACTAACTCACAAAGTATTACAGCCAAAGAGTGCTAAAAATGATGAGGCCAAAAAAGAGGAAACCGATAACAAAAAGCCGGAATTAAGTGAAGATGAACGTGACGAGGCCGTAAACCGTAAAAAAGAGATTGAGACTGCCCAAAAACAGACAAAAGAGGAATTGCATAGTAAAATCCGTGAGAAATTGGGCGTTCAAACCGATATAAGCAAAGAGGAACGGGATAAAATCGAAAAAGACATATCCAAAATAGCCGATACAAAGGAACGGAATATTGAACGGTTAAAACAGCTCCATAAAATTAAATCTGAGCGTGATAAGGCCATTGACGAGGTTATATCTGAGGCTAAAGAGGCTATGCTTGGATCAGATACAACGGATTTACCGGACGAAAAGAAACATCTTCGGGAGATCATCAAAGAAAATGCAGAGGAATTTCTGAAATTTCATTACCAGATCAAAGCCTATCAACGTGAAAAGTCAGCCGTTTCAAAAATATTGCAGAATAAGGTGAAGTATACCGGTGGTAGTGATATCATGGAAATCAAACCAATGAGTAATGATGAAATTCTGGAAGTATTGAAAAACGAAAAAGCGGTTGAAATGGAGATAGATGATCATTACCGACTGATTATCAACACCAGGGGCGGAATAAATAAGCAAGGTGAGGAAATTACAGGTAAGGGGACGGGATCAACAACAATTGCCCGAAATATTACCAAAGGTGGATTTGAGGCCATGATCGGGATAACCGGTGAGTCTTCCGGGAATAGTATTATGGACCTGGACACTTACAAGACATTGGGATCGAGCAATGCTGCCATGTTAATGAATTACTATCTTGAAAACAGCATGGGAGCCGATAAATACGGCAATGAGATAAGTAATCTTAAAAAGTACATTGAAAAACACGGCCAGAATGTTGCTAAAAATGGAATGCAGAATGGAGATAAATATCTGGACAGGGCGCAAAGGACAAAGAATTTTGGTCATGGCGAAGGTGCCTTGTTTGGCGATCGGGTACAGGCCAATGCAACAGCATTGCAGTATATTCAGAGAGCCTATGAGAGTTATGGCCAGGCTGAGGGATCATTAAACCAGGCGGCGGAATTGTTATATCAATTCGAGAATAAAAAGAGAAATATGGAATTCTCATCTTCGAGCCGTTCGAGACTCAATTCTATAAGGGATAAACTGAAATTAAATAAGTCCGATGTCAATATTACAATGTTGGGCGAAGGTAGTTATAAAATGACTATCCGGCCAGCCGCATTTGAGAAAATGATCAAAGAACGTCCGATAGTTACCAAGCAACAGATTGGTGAAATGACTACATCAGATATTAAGGCCGGTAAAGCGAATATTAGTGATTATCTGCCTGAAGGACTGAACGCATATTTACCGCCGGATAAAAACGGGGTATCGCAGAAATTGGTAATTACTCCACATCAACAATCAGCAGCACGACTAATCGCTAAGGAAAAACGGGCATATCTGAATTTCGAGGCCGGGACCGGCAAGAGCGCGGCCTACCTGTCTGCCATCGCAGAGATCAGAGAACAGACGGGTAAGATGCCGAAAACTATTATTTCTATGCCAAAGAAACTGATGCCGAATTTCAGCGATGAGGTTAAGAAATTCTCTGATTTTAATGTTATAATCGTTGATTCATCGAATAAAAATGCACGTCAAAAACTCTATAATAGTGATCCGAATACGATTGTATTGGTCAATAAAGAAAAGTACCTGTTTGATAATGACATTATTAAAGGTGCCGGTTTTGATATGATGATTGTCGATGAAGCGCATAAATCAACACAACGGGAAGGTCGTGGATCATCCGGGATGAGCAAAGGATTGTCTGATCTGGCAGCGTCAATGCCGTATTTCGTTGCGGGTACCGGTTCACCGACTCCCAACGATCTGTCTGAACTCTATTTCTATCTGAAGACCATTGATCCAGAAAAATATGGGAATCAAAAAGCCTTTATGGAAAAGTACAAAAATCTTCATCGTGGCGCAGGAATGAAGGATAAACTGACTGAAATACTGCATCGAGAGATTGATGACAGGGTTTTTACAGTTCGCAAGGATCTCCAACATACATTCAATCAGCATATTCATAACGCCGGGTTGTCAGATATTCAAAAAACACAGTATAAAAAGACAATGGAAGACTATAAAGCGAAAAAGTTTGATGTACTGCAACGGGACCAGAAATTAAACCGGGTATTGAACTCTACCAAGTTTGAAAATAATGAGAAGTTTACCAAAATGGGCGATATCATTAATGAGCATATCAAAACAAAGGGGCCGGACGAAAAGGTACTGATCTATGCACAGCAATACGGTACAGTAAACGAGATCGAACGCTATTTAAAGAAAAATTATCCAGGGTCCGGGATTGTCAGATTTGACGGAAAAACGAAGTTGGATGATATTGATAAAAACAAAACCAGTTTCAGAACCGATAAGAATGTCCGGTTCGCCATCCATACCGATGCCGGTACAGAGGGATTGAATCTGCAATATACCGGCAAGCCTGGCGAAATGGGGGCAACGACCGCTATTGCAATGGCAAGTGGAGCAAATAGTTATTCGACAATAGACCAGTTCTTCAGCCGTTCGAACCGGACAGGCGTACCCAAAGAAATGACAGTTGACGGTCATTTAGTATTGACAGATACACCACATGATATTCGAACCGAAACCAGGCTTGAGGATAAGAAATCGGTAATGAGTTTAGTCGATAATGCTAAACGTACCGATGATCAGGGTGTGTTAATGAAATCCAATAAAATTGTATTTGTGATATAGGAGAGATCATGGGAGCAGCGTCAGTTATTTCAGAGCGACTTAAAAGCACCGATAAGGTATTATCTCAGACATTGGCAGAAACACGGGAGTTGATTAAAGAGGCAAAATCTATCCATGATAATGCAACGTCAAGAATCAAAATACTATCTCAAAAAACAATCCTGTCAGACAGAGAGAAACAGGAATATGCAGAGATTAAAACAGTTCGGGCAGAGGCAGAAAAAGCCTATTATATGATGACTAATATATTGGCATCGCATGAGTAGACCACGGATAAAGGGGACATTAGATAATGGCAAATGTAGTAATTGCGGTTATCGAATAGTTCGGCCATTTAAACAAGACCCATCGATAACAATGTACTATCAAATGTATATTCTACGTGATCGGAATAAAGTGTGGGGAATGTGTGCTAAATGTAATAATGAGTTCAATTTACCAACAAATTTTATGACATTTAAATATGTTATAAAAAAAATATCCAGGGGCGAACATGATAATAATAAAAGCAGTTAATATTAAAAATCCCGGTATCAGGGGTGGACAATATTGGGTTGATAAACATGGTAATATCCAATATGGTGAAAAAGGCATGGACCGACTTAGAAAAGTTAGTGAGGCCGGGGCAGACTATTTTACGGATAATATCAGATATTATGTTGGGATGGCGAAAAACATAGCGAATAAACTCAATGTCGGAGTGGAATATTATGATGGTCAGCCGATCGGAACATTTGCGGATATGTTGGCCGCCGGTCGTATGGCCTGTATTAAGACGTATAATGATAATATCAAACGGAAAATAAATAAGAATGAACTGAAAATCATTATGAACAAACGAATATCCGGTGCTATGTGGGGCGTTGGAATAAAGTTGCAATCACAGGTTAATTTATCGTACTATGATCTTCGGCATAGACGGGTAATTGATAAATTTAAAGATAAGTATTATAAAATCCATGGGAACTATCCGGATGCTGAGACAATTGCCAACAATATTAAATTGAAATACAATAAAACCGGTGAAATGTACGATGCTAAAAAAACATTAGAGATTGTCAATCGGATTGAGACTAATAAGGCAAATACAATTGAACCAATAGATGATAATGTCTCATCCAGTGATGATATTCAGTTAAATTCTGATATACCACAAATTGAAAGGCTAATGATACCGATAAAGAAACTCCAGAAACAGGGGAAGATTAAAAACGTTGATTATCAAATAATTCAAATGTACCTGGGGATAGGTAAATATAAAACGCCGCAGACATTGGACGAAATCAGTAAAAAACTTGGTAAGGATCGACGTTATGCCAGTAATCGAATCAGTCTGATCAAACCAATATTGAAACCATATTTTGAGAAATACAGGTCATTACTTGAAAAGTCAATGACATCCGAAGATCAACATATATTGGATTTCATTCGGTTAATATTAGAATAAGTAATCATTAAATAGTAACAAAGAATACTAACACTAACAATTTGTAAGTAAATAGTTAGTTTTTATCTACAAAAAGGGTAATACAATAAATCCCATTCCGATACCGTTAAACCAGTTAATTCCGTTTGAACATTTATAAAATCAAAGTTCCAATAAAGTTCCAATAGAATATTTGTTTTTATAGAGGAGAATTATTTATGTAAAATAGTTGGAATATTTGGGAATTTATTCCATATAAGGACAATTTCAGAATTGCATGTATTATATAGTGAGAGAGAATTGACAACCGAACAAAAAAGCCCTGTCTTAACCGGCAGGGCGGGGAGTTAAAAAATGGATAGTCTAAATGTGCAGCATCAAAAGGCGGTTGATGAAATTGAATACGGTTTGGCGAAGGTTGATAAAGAGATATTTGAAAAGATGTCGCCTGATCAGCAACGGAACCAACGTGGGAAACTTGCCGGAATCAGAATACGACAAATTGAATCTCATCCTGAATGCTATCCGCAGGGTATAACGGGCAGTCTGAGAAAAACCGCAAGTTTATGAAAGTAGCATACTATAAAGGCCAATATTGGTATGATACCGGACTAACGGATAAATATGGCCGGGTTGATCTTGCCAGCTTATCGGACCGGTCAGGTGGTATCACGGCTGATCCTAAGTTTGTGACATACCCGGAAAATCAGGCGGAGTTAGTTGAAGCAATCCAGTATTTTCATAATGGAAGGGACCGGGTTTGAATAATCAATTACCATCAATGGATAAGCGATTCTGGCGGAAGATGAAACAACTTGAACGGTTGGATAAGATACAGGAAGACCTGTTATCTCATATAAATGCAATATACCAGATATCACCGATGGGCCAGGCACCGCCGGTATTCCATCGTAAATGTCAGCAATTATTAAATTTGGCTGAAAAGAAAGCACCAATATGGAATGATATAAGAGATATCATCATTACCGGTACGGGCAGAACTCTTTGGCAGGCAGCTTTAGCCTGTCGTGATCTTGGATATGTATTTAAAACTCATGGAAAAGAAACTGACACATGTATCACAGCTCAGGCCATACGTGAAAAATTATTAGGAGTATCAAATGACTGACGAAGAAATTAAAAAATTGGTTTTGGAAAAGGGTTTGACCATTACCGATTTGATTGATGTCGTAGTGGAAATCAACGGTATTATAGGGGTTGGTTTGATTAGCCTGGGTGATGATCTTAATAATTATTGTCGTAATATTATAAGAGGTAACAAATGAAAATCTGGGAACAATTAAAGAAAATACTGGTCGTGGTCAACGATGATATCTATGATGCTGTTTTGTATTCCCATTCTGAATTCGGCAAGGTTATATCCATATTTTTCAAAGATATTGAAACAATGAGAAACATTGTAAAAACATCCGGGAAAGTCCAGTTTGAAATCAAAGAGAAAATTGCCGGTACTTCGATATTTAATACCAGAGAAATGATTGGTGAGCTGATATCATATACTGATGAGAGTCAATTAATAACACCTTACAAAGTGAGTTTTACACTATGATCAGAAAAACACACCGTGGGAGATAATTTATAAATTGGAGGCCGATTATAACCGGATTAGCAGACAGATAGACCGGATCGTTAAAACAAACCAAATTGACGAAGATGCCGTACTGAGCAAACACAAATTGAATAATAGATGCCGGTGTTATGGTGGGAGTTATTAATAGGACAAATCTGGAATTGCATGTATTATAGGATAGAGAGAAACGGTAATTAAAAACAGAGGACAAGATGACACATCTCACGGCAACAATAAAAAGAGACAACATTTCCAAAAAGGGAGAACGGACATACCGGGCCGGTAAAACCTTTGAGATAAATGGTAAGCCTGAATATGAAGGTAAATTCAAACTTTATGATGATGATGATAATTTGTATTATTCCGGGGCATTAACCGATAATTGTGCTTGTGATATGCAGCAGAAACTACTTGATTGGGCGATGAATGATGCTGGTTGCACAGAGATATTGGTGGATTGGAATGATGGGTTTGGTTTTCATCCCGAAATAGGTTAATCTGAAATGCATGAGAAACCAATGGTCGATAACCATAGGGGGAGTAAGATGCCAAAGCGTAATTATATAGCAATCAGTAAACAAAATGGATCTGAAAAGCGTGTTTCTGAGAAATACATAAGAAAGGTATTAACCGGGAATTATAAAAATGTCGATATGGCAATTGATACGCTTAATGATCTGGGGAAGATATCTACATGTTTCCAAATATTTAAAAGAATAAAACGGGAGAATGTATCATGTTAAATCCTGCAAACTGCAAACCCGGTACGGAACAATATAAATGGTACAAATTGACAAACAGAAAGCGGAAAGTTCAATACGATTACCGTACACCAGGCGGAACGCTATTTTCGTGTATTGCAAATACGCTTCGTGATGCCAGACAAAAACGTGATGAATGGGTTAAAAATAATGGGGATAAAGAATAGCAATGAGTATTAATCCCACAAAATACTATGTGAAAAAGTATAAACTGGATATTGATAATAAGTTCAATCACCAGGAATTCATAAAGGAATTTCGAAACGATTTTAATGAATTATTGATAGTTGGGAATGCCAGGGGAACAATCAAGGGATTTAATAATGCCGTACATGCTATTCGGGCAAAATGGGATGGCATTCACAATAAAACCGTTGGTGGATTGCCTGATAAACTGTGGAATTATTTCTACGCTACAGAGATAATCACATTGAAAAAAGAACTGTTCCCTGAATATTTCAGGCAAAAAGAACGTGAGAAAAGGGAACGAGAGCAGCAGAGGGAACAGGAACGAGAATTCAACCATTATGATTGGTTTAACCAGGATCGGAATTTTAATAATTTTGATTGGTTCTACCGTCTATTTGGCAGTTGGATCAACGAATTAGCATTTAGTTCATCCAATAATAAGGTGGGGAAAAGTTTCGAAGTCTTGGGGCTTGATAATACTGCAACAGCCGATGAAATAAACCGGGAATTCAAAAAACTTGCTATTCAACGGCATCCCGATCATGGTGGAACGAATGAACAAATCCGGGAATTATTGGAGGCCAGACAGGTTTGTTTGGATTATAGGGGAAGTCATAACAATGAATAACACAAGAGATATCATTAAACCGAACACTATCACCGAAATGATTAATACATTCAATATTGTATGTGGTGAAATTCAACAGGCCGTAAATTTAGTTGATAGTGCCAAAAGTCGTTTGCGGAATGTATTTGGGGATAGTCATTGTACCATATTTAATCAAAGTGTCAGTGATTATACGATGGACTATAAGATAATCCAAAAGCATCTGAATTCCCAAGCCTGGAGATCAATTGTTGACAGGACCGAAATACGCAAAATGATTACCGTTAAACGGGAACGTGATCTGAGCCGGAATCTCTATAATAATGATGGTATGCCGGAATTAACGATTGAAAATGTTATGTCGTTTCTGAATGACCTTACTCACAACCTGGGCGATTTTATGGATGAGTCGGTCAGAGAGGTATTTGACCTGTTCCGGCCAAGACGAAACAATTATAAGACTAATTCACAGTTCATGGTTGGTAAAAAAGTTATCATGGATCGGTGGATTGAATGCAGCGAATATTATCTTGGCGTTAATCATTACTATGAGCAGGAAATCCGGTCTATCGATAATGTATTTCATTTATTGGATGGTAAGGGGATAGTGAAATATCCAAATGATCTGCTGACGGTTATTAAAGAAGCCACAAGCAAAAAGATATTTGAATGTGAAACTGACTATTTTAAGTGTAAATGGTATAAAAAGGGATCATTCCATATTACGTTCAAGCGGATGGACCTGGTTCAAAAAATCAATGAAATTGCCGGGGGAAGACAATTGAATAGATGAATGATAAAATCAAATATACGGAAACATGCCAAATAACATTGAATCTCTAATTTATCCCTTCAAAATACTGCTAATAATTTAATAAGTATCTAATTCCTCGTCAGTAAACAAACATCTGAAATATTTGTCATAATTATTGACATTATATTCAGGTGGTATGTATATTGAAGATGCTTATTGAGAATTATTCTGTGTCTAAGGAAATGTCTATGTAATTATTTTCACTGAACCCCTCATGTGGCCCGTAATTGTTGGAACTCACCAATGATTATGGGCTATTTTTTTGGAGAAATGTATGAGAGAACTATCTGATCTAAATATGCAAGAAGTCATGGCTTATGAGCCTGATTTCAGTTTATTAGGGATGATTGATCTTGAGAAATCAACATCACCTGAGAATGATGAAAAGCGGATTGTATTAGGTGAGATCAGCAATACCCAGAGAGATGAACAGGGCGAGCGTCTTATGCAAAAATCGCTTGACTTCTCTTATTTCGATTCAAATGGTGTAATCAAATATGAACATCTTCCAAAAAATTCACCGGTAAATGTTATCGGTTTTCCCCATGAACGCTTTACCAATGAAAACAGCACCGTAATTAAAGGTGCTTTATTTAAAAATCACGATATGGCCGATCAGACATGGAAAATGCTAAAAGCCATTGAGCAACATAATAAAGAATTCCCGGACCATCAAAAGACTGTTGGCTGGAGCGTTGAGGGAAGTTATGGCAATAAACGGACACCTACCGGTTTAGTTAAAAGTGCCAAGATTGTCAATGTAGTCATTACCCCCAATCCGATACTTAAATCCACTTATCTGAAACTGGTTGAACAACACAATGCACCGATATTCAAAAGTTTGAGTGCGACTCCAGTAGAAACGGAAATAACCACTAAAACCGGTGGCGATGTAATAGTGAAAGATAATATTGATACAAATGTTAAAGTCACTGCTCCCGGTGGTGATATTGACGATAAATCCAACGATAAAAAGAAAAAAAAGTTAAAAAACGATAAGAAAAACAAGGAGGATTTTATTATGAAATCGTTTAATACTTACGAAGAGGCGGTAGCGCATTTCGTGGAACTTGGTAAATCCCAGGATGAGGCTGAGGAATTAGCCAAATCTCTTGATCTGAGTCCTGCCGAAGTGGAAGATGAAACCGGCGATGATATTGAAGGTCTGGCGAAAGACATTAAGGAAGATGTCGGTTTGATTAAAGGTTTTATGATGAAATTATTCAAATCTGGTGCCGGTGACGACGATCCTGATCCTGATGATGATCCTGATGATGATCCTGATGCCGACCCCGATGCCGATCCCGATGATCTTGAAAAAGGTCTTATCGGCGATGATGATGAAGTGGTCATTGATGCTACTCAGTTCATGCGTGAATTGCATTCGATTACCAGTGACATTCAGGAAAAAAATAATTCCATAATGAAGTCCCTCGAATCCCAGGGCGATGGTCTGGAAAAGTCCCTCACTGGTGTTTGTGATATGATTGAAAAGGTTGCCGGATATGTCGAAAATCTGGAAAAATCATTGACTATCGAAGGTCATCCGATTGCCGAAGCGGTCCAGGTATTAATGAAATCACGTTCCGGAGTAAGCATAGCCGATATGCAGAGATTTATTCCGAAAACCGATGGTGGTGGGCAGGCGGCCGAAATAACCGATGCTGAAATCGGAAATTACAGTGAACTCCATGCCAAACTTGAAAAAGGTGTTTCTGAAAAGAAAATCAATTTGAACGAGATGGCAAAGGCCGAAACGTCTTTCCGGCTTCGGGATTTCATTACTATAAAGACAATTCTCGATAAATGTTCTTAGTGTGCAAATAAAGCAAACAAGGAGGAAATAAATTATGAATATTCTTGCTCACAAAGATTATGATGCTGTCCAGGAAGTCGCAAAATCGCTTTTAGACGAAGGTACAATGTACTATACGCCTGAACGCGGTATGATGAAGTCTATGGACATGCAAAAAGCACTGGATGCCACAACGACAACCAGTATGACTGATCTTTCCCAATTAACCGGTGGTCGTGCGATTACCATTGAAAACATCGACACCGACCTGAAATCCACTGTTGCCGAACAAAAGCAGCTGCGATTGTGGAATCTTTTCCCACACAGTCCGATTTATGCCGTTCTGGACCAGTACATGTTACTGAGTAGTCAGGGACAGTTAGGCGGACATCATTCCTATGGTGTATTCACCAATGAATCATCTTTCCCGACTTCCAAAAATGTAACTCTGGCACGGAAAGTTGACACCACAAAGTTCCTGCGTGATATGCGCGATCTGACTCATGTTTTGGATGTTTCCAAGACATTTGCAGATGCCCATACCATTCTGAACAAAGCCGGTGCAATGACTGTTCTCGAAGCCAATGAAAAATGTTCCGTATTTGGGAATAGTGATGTGATCCCCAATGAATTTGACGGTATGTATAAGAAAATTACGGATGCAAAAGTAGCCGGTTATGATGTCGTAATTGATTGTCGTAAAACCGGTGCCGCCAGTGGATCGGAAGGTAGTCAGATTTCCGAAGGTCAGTTGGATTTGGGTGCCAATAACATCATGCAGGGTTTGGGAGCCGCTACACACATGCTCATGCCAAATATGGTAAAACAGGATTTGAATGAAATTCTGCCAATGAGCCGTCGTGTGAATTTAGGTGGTGGACAGTCATTAGATGTAAAACAGCTGATGGGTGGTTTACCAATGGCCGGTTTTATGAGCGATTTTGCTTATAACGGTTGGGGCGATGGATCTGTACCGCATTTCAAATTCGTACCGCAGATTGACAAATACCTACCTTCCGGTGAATCAGCCAGTTCAAAAGCACCGACAGTAGCTGTTGGTACAGCTCCGGCTGCTCTTTTGGCGGCAAATATCGTATTGGCAAATGTTGCTGATCCTGCTACTGAATTTAGTGCCGGTGATCTGGGTGACTATTTCTATATGGTCAGTGCCTTGAATGCAAATGGTGAATCGATTGCCGTGGCCGCAAATGCAGGAGCAATAACCACTGTGGCCGGTAACAAAGTCAGAATAACAATCACCGGTGCCGATGCACTGATTAGCGGATATCGTATTTTCCGGTCTGCGTTGGGTGCTGCCGATGCTTCGGATTGCCGTTGGATCATGGATGTGGCTGTTACGCTTGCGGTAGGCGATACCGTTGCGCATGACCTTAATTCTGTTCTGCCTGGTACATCTATCGGTATCCTGATGACAAATGCACCGGAATTTGGGGCAATTGATTATCGTCAGTTGCTGCCGTTCGTGCGTATCCCGCTTGCATTTGGCCTAAATTCAATCGTGGGATGGCCGTATCTCTACATGCTGTATCATTATCTCCGTGTTTCGAAAATGGAGAATGAACAGACAGGATTCGGTTATCATATTCTGTTCAAGAATATCCGTTATTCAAAGTCCACATTCTAACTAATTAAATAGGGTCGGGGGCATAAGCAATTATGCTCCCTACTCTGACTCAATGGAGGAAATCATGGGTATATTAGTAAGAGCTCCAAAATGCAGGGATGGGAGCCTAAAAAATCACAAATCAATTATTATTGGCAAACCGGTCGAATGGAAAGACGGTGTAGCTGAATTGACCGAAGCTCAATATGAAGCGGTCAAGGGCATAAAAGGTTATGTCCCGGTTGTTCCTGAAGTTATCAAACCTGTCATTACCAAAGAACCGGAAATAGTGATTGTCTCGGATGTGATAGAGGAAATCGTTCCTGAAGTCACTGAAGAAGTCCCTGAACCTGTTATTCCTGAACCGGAGCCTGAACCTATCATTACCAAAGAACCGGAAAAGATTATTGAACCTGAACCTGAAAAGACCGGACCAAGTATGATCGGTGAAATGCCGACGATGGAAAACACATCCAGGGAAATCCGTGAATTTGCGGCCAGACAAAATCCGGTAATTGATTTGGGCAAAGCCAGAACCAAAATAGAAATGTTGAGAGAGATCAGCAAGCATTTTGAACTCAAATGAAAATAATCCGAATTGGTGTCACTAACAGAATATATCTTGAAACCGAAAGAACGGTAAATGCCGTTTTAATTACCATTGTCAATAACAATGGGACTTATGTAAAGCTTGTTGGTGACACTGAGATCAAGGATTTAACGTGTTCATTAGATGCTGAGTCCGGGAAATATTATTATGATGTAAATCTTCATGCTGATACTGTCCCGGATTATTATTTCATTTATTGGTCTGCCAGTTACGCCGGAATTAATGTCAATCTCGAAGATGAATTAACACCGGAAGATATATCGATACAGGCGAATTCGCCTGTAGAGAATCTCCTGGTCCCGGTTAGCTATGTTATGGATCAATGTTTACGGGGAATCGAAATCAGTACCATTGAATCATATTATCAAACATCCTACCGAACAACAATCAGACAGCAAATTAAAGCGGCCACTGATCAGCTTGAAACTGCAACAGAGGTATATTTTCAAAAGAAATTGATTGAGAATGAACGCCATGATTATGATATGACTCCGATTTATGAAAAATATTGGACGAATACATTATATCATACGCCGATTTATTCGATTGAAAAAGTGGGCTTAAAGTTGAATGAAATTGAGGTAATAGCCGAAATACCGTCTGGTTGGGTTCAAATTGGCAATGCTTTAGAGGGTGTGATCAAAATAATGCCTTATTCCGGCAGTTATAATGGATTGATGTTCATTTATACCGTGGGAGTTGGTATTGCAATTCTTCTGGCCGGGTCCAGTTATATCCCGGATTTCTTTTCATACGATTATTATGCAGGGTTGGATTGGGATAATATTGAGGCCAATGAAAAGGAAATGATTCGGTATGCAATTAGTCGCCGTGTGGCAATTAACATGCTGCCAAACCTGGATGTTCATCGTGGATTAAGTTCAGAATCAAAATCCATTGATGGCGCCAGTAAATCAACGTCTTATACATCCAGTGCAACCTTTGGTGAACATAGTGCGGCGATTGAGAATTATCGGAAAGAAGATGCCGCATGGATTCAATCATTTAAGAAAAAATATTTAACACGTTTAAAAGTTGGTTAGGAGGAAATTATGAAAAACCAAGATAAACTTAACTTAATGTGCCCGGTGTTGGGAGAAATGGGATTTGGTGATCGCCTGGTTGCCATGATCACATTATTGAACGAGGCCAGGGCATCATTGGTATCAACGGCGATGAAAACCCAATTTGACGGTCTTGTTACTGATTTGAATACTCAGATCGGCAATTATAACAAGATGAAAAAGATGCTGATGAACATGGGGCTATTCCCGGTTGGACTGGCGATGAGTGGCGGTACGAAAGACCAGCTGAAAACAGTTGGGAATTTGTCAAAATTAACCGGTATTACCACAAATGTGAATACCCATTATGACAATTTTAACCTGATTAAAAAGATGCTGATGAACCAATGCTCTGTTGCTGCTGGATTGGCAATGAGTGCCGGAACAAAAGATCAGGTCAAATCTGTCAATAATATCAATTATCTGATTAATGGTATTCCGTATGCCAAAACAGCCGCCGATCCTTTGGGTGCATGGACAGTCGGACATACCGGGCTTGGTAATAGCGAAGAAGCCTATTACCTGATATGTCTGGATAGTGGTGGTACTTTATCAACCGTTGAGGGTGCTATTGTGGCCGCCGCCGCCGGTTGTGTCATGCCTGCTGTTCCTGCCGATGTTTGTGTGATCGGAGCTTTGAAGGTTGTCACAGGTGCAGGTGGAACATTTGTACCCGATACGACACTGTTGGATGATGCCGATATTACTGTTACATATCTTGATATGGGAATGATTACTGAAGGGGCCAGTTTTGCAGCTGATGCGTCGGCATTTGTGGATTCCGGTTCAGATAATATCGTAACCTACATTATTGACGGTGTAATTTATACGGCAGTAGCCGCCGATCCTCTAGGGGCCTGGACGGTAGGACATACCGGATTAGGAAACAGCGAAGAAGCATTCTATCTGATCTGTTTGGATAGTGCCGGAGCATTAACGACTGTTGAGGGCGCTATTGTAGCCGCCGCCGCCGGTTGTGTATTACCGGCTGTCCCGGCCAGTAAGGCCGCCATTGGAGCAATTAAGGTTGTCACGGGTGCAGCTGGTACATTCGTTCCTGATACGACACTACTGGATGATGCCGATATTACAGTCACCTATTATGACCTGGCAATGGTTAATTCAGGTTCGGATGAGGCTGTTGACGTGTCCGTTTCAGCGCGAGTAGCACCGTCTGTATCGGCTGCGGCTATAACAACGGTGGACTAAATCGATGCAGTTGAATCTCGACTATGTAATTGATCGTCGGTTGAACGACATTATTTATGCGCTTGAGGTGTTTGGTAGTTCTACGCTGCCAAACACCGCTCAGGCGGTGGAGCGTTCAGCCAACGTAGTAGTCGGGGTTTGGTCACAGATTGCCAGTGGAGCATTCAAACATGCGTCCGGTAGATATCTTCATGCCATTGAAAACGGTAAAATATATCCTTACAACAATGATCGTTTTCACTCAGCTGTTATAAATAATTTGCCGTATGCAAAGTATATCGAAAATGGTTCAGGGTCTTATGACATGAAAAATATCCTGAATACATCCAATAAGGTCAGGGTATCAAAAAAGGATGGTAAACGATATCTGATCATCCCGTTCAGGCATGGAACTCCCGGATCGGTCGAATTTAATCCGATGCCAAAAGCAGTTCATCAGGCGGCAAAAGAAATGACACCGAGCCGAAGAACGGCTGTATTCAGCGAACCAAGTCAACAGGGCGCAAAATCCTATAAAGAGGCACAATTATTTCTATCCCAGGGACATCCCCAGGGTAAAATGGTGACACGTTCAAGTTATCAGTGGGGCGGACGATTAAGTAAAAACGATGTGCCCGGTATGAATAAAAATAATGAGGGTATGGTACGATTTCCGAGGGATGATAGTACGGTGGGGACAAAATATATGACATTCCGGGTTATGAAAGAGGGATCAAGCGGTTGGATACGTCCTGCAATGCCCGGTATGCACCTTGCGAACAAGGCTAAAAATGCCAGTTCGTTTGTCATTCAGAGAATAATTACAGAGGGATTTGAGGCTGATAAAAAAATGTTCCTGGAGATGTATCTGTGAATCTGAACACAATACCACAAGACCTAATGGATGACTTCGGAGTAATAGTGAAATATTATTCCGGTTATCTGTGCAGCTGCTACGGGTCATATAATGGTTCCTATGATCCTAAATGTGGTTGTTTTGGTGGTTTTCGATATCATTCTCCGATTGAATACCGGTTGATCAGTACCAATATCCGGTATGATAAAATTACCGAAAAGGCTGGTACAATACTGCAGGGCGGACGTTTAATGACTGTTCCCTATATGCTTGATAAAAATAATGCCCAGATCACAGGTAAAATTAATCTGAGTGCTGGGATTAATCTTTCAAGTGAATATAATTTAAATATTGGCATTGACGGTAATGCGGCGGTTGAAATTGACTGTTCAACGGATGCCGGTGATCCTGAAAATGTCAAAATCCAAACAATTATTGCAAATATTAATACCGCATTGCATGATACATGTGCTTTTGAAACCGATGTGAACGGTAATATTGGGACCGGGTATATTACAATTCGGTCATTGACTGCCGGTGAATCATCCAAAGTAAAAATATTAAAACCGTCGGCCAATGATGCTACTTATGATATACTTGGATTGAGTGAAAGCGGATATCCTTATGATTATACATGGTTAAATAGCGGACAGATATACTTACCGATTTATAATACTCTGTCGGTGGGTGATGTTTTTGTAATGAAAAATCGGTTTTTTAGGGATTCTGCTTTATGTCAGAGATCCGTGAATGATACGATTAAGGCATTTGATATTGAGAACATTGAACAAATATCTCAAAAATCCACTATTTATAAGCCTGGTGTTGATTATTCTGTCAGTGGTAATATAATTACATGGATTGATGGTGGTAATTCACCGGAAGACGGTAATTATTACAGCGTTGAGCATCGTTTACCATTGCAGTATATCATGCACAGCGATATGGGATCGGACAGGGGCGGTGATGACGATCAACCGGCGAAAAAGGTTATGGTAGCATTGCGGAATTATATCAATGCCCAGAGTTTGACAATTGACAATTTAGGGGAATAAAATGCAAATAAATCCAGTAGAATCTACGGGACATGTATATAAAACTTTAATGAGTGATGGTAAATACCTGATTTGTGGCGGTGATCGTAATATGGTAAGCATTACCGACAAACAGGATACTTTGAGTGATAAGGGCGGTTTGAACGTTGTTAAACCGACCGGTAAAATATTAATAAAACAAGGTTATGTTAGCGGGTCGGACAACATTCGGGGTACGGAATTACCGTATGATCTGAGCGCTGCGCCATTCAGTCCTTCCGATTGGTTGTTTTATGTTGATCTTAATATTGTATCCGTCGAACCTGACCTTGCAACGGTCAAAAGAGTGATACTGTTTTTAACCGAGGACATGGAATTATCTACCGGTAATTTTGTATGTGTTTATCAAAAAGCAGATAATAAGCTCTATATCGTAGCATCGGACGGGACAAATTCTCTGTCTGAAACAGTATTATATGATACGGCATTATCCGATGATACAGATTATTCAATTCAAATAGGATATAACGGTATTCAATTTAGCATAACCGTTGATGGTCATGCAGGTGAATATGTCAATAAACCGGCGGGATATGATCCTACTGGATTAAAATTTTATGGATGGGGGTTCATACCAGTACTGGATGCTAATACATTATTACAAATTGCATTTAGTTATGGGAATCAAGTTGATCTGACCGGTAATTATACAATTGAATGGGTACGGTCAAACTTAGATGCAAATTGCAAGCCGGGATTGATCGGTTCAGGACTGCTTAATAGCGGAACATTCAAAATACCCAGTTTGAGTGAAACCGGGTATTCGATTATTGCATTGATAAAACCGGGAACGGCAAATGAATCCTATCTGAAAATCGGCAGCGATGTATTCTCTGTGGCCGGGGCAGAGATAGATAAATGGGTATGTGATATACAAACAGGGGCCGGAGCATTGTCCGGTGAAGTACAGGTATTTGGCAATGCCGGAAATAGTGCAAATCCGACCACTTCGGCAGAAAATCCGACCACTTCGGCAGAAATACCTTCTGTGATATTTGACGGCGAAATGTGTCTTCTGGTCATTCGTAAGAACGAAATATCGGCAGCAGTGCAGGAGCAAATTATACATGCTTTGTATGCTGCGGCGGGGAATATTGAAATAGATAGAGTAATAATAAGATAAAGGAGCAATAAAATGGCTGGACTAAACGATCAATGGCAAAATGTATATCAGAAATTATTAATCAAAGAACTTGGCTGGCCTATAGCGGGCGATCTAAGTCGTCCCGGTGCCGAATTCATGTCAATATTTAACTCATTACCAAATAATAAGGTATTGTTTGACCAATATGGTTTTCCAGGGGTTTATGTCTTCATCCCGAAGTTCAATTGGGACCCTACGAACGGCTTTGCTTCGGCACTGGTTCACCCGGCTTTCATCTGGGGAGGTGTGGAACATGCCGGATTCTGGGTCGCAAAATACCAGGCTTCCGCCATCATAGCTGCTACGGGTGCAATCAAGGCGACTCAAATTGCGGATTGGTCAGGATCGGTTGCCGGTCATGTGGCAGCATCGTTGCCCTATCAAGACCCGGCGGTATATTTGAATTTCAATGCTGCGATTGATATTTGCGAAGCCAAAAACTCTGCGGCGATGCGGGCGGCTGGCAATATATTCCATCTAATGACAAACGCTGAATGGGCGGCAGTTGCATTGTGGTGTAAACAGATGTATAAGGATAGCATATTTGCATCATATTGTCGGGGCAATAATGACTACTGCCGGGACATTGACAATAAAGGAATTACAGGATTGCCGCTTAACGAAACGCTTACAATCGGGAGTAACGGAGGTTCTTACGGAGCGCCTTATTATGGCAGATGGAGAACCGGAAGCGGCGGAGTTTTATCATCTCACAACTTTGACCCATCGGGTATATTTGATATGAATGGCAATATTTGGGAGTGGATAGTCGGGCTACAATCACCGGATGCGGGGACTGCAAAACAAGCCTGGATCATTCCTGACAACGAGGCGGCCATTGCGACACCTGCTCAACTCAAAGACATCGCAACCGCACCAGGCGCACCGTGGGCACAGATAGGTGAATGGAACAGCACTACCGACGAAGATTTCAGCAAAGAGAATGCTGCCAATTTTACCCCTGCCGGAGCATATTCTGATGATGATGCGGAAATACTGGCGTTGATTGCCCATAGCGATGTTACCGCCGATTACGGGAACGATTACTTTTATAAACCAGATGTCGGTGAGAACAATGTTCCGCGACGTGGCGGCCCTTGGAGTAATGGGGTCAAGGCCGGTTTGTTCGCTCTTCACATCGGGTATCTGGGGGGCGGTGTGGACGGCGGTATCGGCTTGCGTTCCGCTTTTGTTGGTGATCTGAGTTCTGTAACCTGATAATCTGAAAGGGAATATCGCAAATGCAATGTAATACGCTACTAATTTTAGATCGGGCATACGAGGCCACAAAATACGCCTATATTGCATTGAAGTATTTTCCGAAGAGTGAGAAGCATGTTCTGGCGGCGGATATCCGGCAGGATTTTTATAAAATGATCGAGTTAATGATAATAGCAAATAAGAAACGGAATAAAATGCATGAATTGTTTCAATTGGATGTTCATTTGAATGGGCTTCAATACAAAGTCAGGCTGGCAAAAGATTTTGCATATATACCGTTTAAAAAATATGAGATTTTATCTGAGAAGTTAAGTGAAATCGGTAGAATGCTTGGCGGTTGGATAAAAACTCAGAAGGGCTAATGTTGAAGCGTCTGTTTCCGCTACGTGGCGGCAATTGGAATAATGGGGTCAAGGCCGGTTTGTTCAATCTTAACATCAATAATCTGGTAAGCAATGTGAACAACAATATCGGCTTGCGTTCCGCTTTTGGAAAATGCCGGATATTACATTTTCAAGGAAGTGTAATCAGCGCAATATCAAAAGGAATATTAGCCCTTGCCGACAAAATAGTATCCGGCATTGCCGGTGCAACGGCAAAACAAATGGAAACTTCAAAATCGGGGGTAGTAATTCTAAGACGGATGAAACTCCCGATGGAGATTGCACAATGAAACGTTACGGCAATCTGTATAACAAAATAACAGAATTTGAGAACCTGTATTTGGCCTATCGCAAGGCATCCCTAGGGCATAAGGAAAATGGAGAGATATTGGAGTATATGTTCGATTACGAATCCAGACTATTCCAAATCCAAGACGAACTAATTAATAAAACCTATTGTACCGGCGAATATAAAAAATTTCATGTATATGATCCCAAAAAACGATTAATAATGTCACTGCCGTTCAGAGATAGAATAGTACAACATGCCTTGTGTAATGTTATTGAACCAATATTTGATAAAGGGTTTATATTTGATTCCTATGCCTGTAGATTAAATAAAGGCGCACACCGGGGAATACAGAGAGTAAGAAAATTCATCAATAGTCTTGGCGATAATATCCATGTATTGAAATGTGATGTAGCAAAGTATTTCTATAATATAGATCATTCGCAGTTAAAACAGATAATCCGTAAAAAAATCAAATGTGAAGATACATTATGGTTAATAGACCATATAATTGATTCTGATGGATCAGATAGAGGGATTCCAATAGGAAATTTAACATCCCAATTGTTTGCTAATATTTATCTCAATGAAATTGACTATTTTGTGAAACAGGATTTGGGTATTAAGTATTATGTCAGATACATGGACGACATTGTCATACTTGGTAATAATAAATCTGAACTATGGGATATATTTGAACAAATAAAACAATATATAAATAACGATCTTCATATTGTATTTAACGGAAAGACCAAATTATTTCCATTATCACAAGGAATAGATTTTCTTGGTTACAGACAATTTTATGAATTTAGTTTACTTAGAAAAAGATGCATTATTAAAAATAAACTAAACTTATTAAAACTAAGCAAATTATATAATTCAGGCAAAATTAGCTTCGATAAAATTAACCAGTCTATACAAAGTTTTATCGGACATTCTAAATGGGCAAACAGCTGGCGGATACGCAATAAGATATTAGGTAATATTATTTTAATTGGAGGATAAATAAATGTATAAGTATGTAAGAATTGGCAGCGAGGTACAAAACATTGCAATTCCTATCGATTCTCAGATTGATAGGCAGATTAAATTAAAAATACGTGAAAAGTACAGTCCAAGCGGCGAAGACGACGGCAAGCCGAACGAACTAGAGGTGCACAGCCGTGGCATGATTGATCCCAATGATGAGAAATTTCAGGAATATCTGGCATATCGCCAGGGATGCATTGATTGGGGTAAAACTCAAAAAGAGCAGGCCGCAGATGATATGGATATATGGGCCGATTATCAGTGGGACGAGTCGGTGGAAACGCGGGCTGAATTTATTACAAGACTGGAAAAAGCGGGATTGCTATAATCGATTATTTACAATTCGGAGATGTCTAATGCCTGACGGTAAAGAAAAAACAGAATCAACAATAACACTAAAAGTTGCAACATTGGTAAGTATTGTTGGTGGTTTTATGGCAATAATAGGTGTGGTCGTTGGTATATTAATAACAACATTATCAGCTCAGCCTATTCGTGAAAAAGTTGCTCAACACGATACAGAAATAGGCCACAACAAAGAAGGTGTCGCAGAAAATCGCAAGGATATTAAAGACATGATTAAACAAGTAAATGAAATACATCTTGTAGTTGTTGAGAATAAAACACCAAAAAGTGATTGAAATGAAAGAAGAAGTAAAAAAAGCATTTAATTATATTGGTGATTTCTTTAAGCAGAATACTGAAAATTCAATGGCACGTCTTATATCATTCATTTTAGTTATCTCAGGTATTATTTTCGCTTTTATACATCCGGATCATGTTGCAATGGCTTCTTTGATGATTGGTATTGGTGTAACTGGTAAAGTTATCCAAAAAAAGACAGAGGCAAGTACATGAGAAAATATATTGAAACAATTATATTATTGGCGGCGGCAGGATTATTTATTCTAACGATTACTAAAAAGCCGGAAATTGTTGAAACAACACTATATATGCCGGTTGACAGCCAGGCAATTATTCAAAAAGCAACCGAAGGTATGATACTATATGATTACGATGCTTTGGTAAAAGAATTCGGTAATATCTTTAAGGACACAACATTTGAAAAAATACCTGTTGATTCATTGATTCTAAAGGATTCAACGGTTATTCATCATTATTATTTACCGGCGATCTGGTCAGATTCAACCTTTCATTTTACAGATTCAACCGATACGTGGAGATACAAATTTTTTATGGATTTGCATACTACGGCATTTCTACCGCCGATTTCTGTAATTAAAAATGAAGCAGTATTGAGAGATTTTACAATACATGTAACAACCACCGTTGATAAAACACCATTGTATAAAAATCCGTGGTATTATGTCGGTATTGGCGCTGGATTTATAACCGGGGCATTAATAACTAGGTGATTTTATGAATGAGATATTTGGTAAATCAATATTACAACATGGATGCCATGGCGAAGATGTAGCTGAATTACAGCTGCGTCTGGCCGGATTCAACGGTACTGTCTGGGATGGTATCTATGGGCATGGTACTGAAAGACAGGTTATTGCATTCCAACGAGATTATATGAATGATAAGTCCCCTGATGGGATTGTGGGACCAAATACTATTCGGGCAATATTTGACTTTGCCAATGAATATCCAATTGATTTTGAGATGTTGAAATGTCCTTGCGGTAAATGTGATGGTTTTGGGAATGGTTTAAATTTTGGTGTTTACCTGGAAGGGAAACCACGGTGCGAAGCATATTGTCAATATGAATATCCGGGCATTCATAAGGCGATATTACATGCTTTCCGGGCATGTATGTTTTATGCGGTAAAGTATGGTTATCCGGTCCCGTTTCCGACCTGTGGATATCGCTGCACGGAAAATAACCGACAAAAAGACCGTAAAAGCACCAATCATTTTGGTAAAGCCATTGATTTTGATTTCCCAATGCAAACAGGTGATGATAAAAAAGATGATATGGAACGGTGTAATTCCTTTCGTAATAAGATGGTTGAATTTGGGATATTTCAGATTGGATGGGCGACTACTAATCAGAAATCTCTTGAACCGTCCCGGATTGCTCCAACTTGGATACATGGAGATATTCGTAATTATACCTATGAATATCTGTCCGATAAATATTTTGTTAAAAGTTTAAAGGAACTGGATGCGTAATGGTTAATCCATTGACAAGTATAAAAGCAACTAATCATCCGCTTGGGAATGAATTAAAACTGGAGTGGGTTGTACCAGCCGTTTTACCGACTAATTACCGCCTATACATATTCAAAAACATAGCGGTCATCACTGATGAACAGATAACTGCCTATTTCGCCGGTGAAGAAACAAAAGTACCGGTTACATACATTGAGCCGGATTCAGATGGTGTAATTGTTGACGGAATACTTGATATGAATGTGGATACCGGGAAGCACTATTATTACCGGCTTCTTATTCGGGATACAGATAGCGAAGAACTGTCCACTACTGTAGATGTTGATGCGGTTGTCACGTCCACTTTCACGGCAGATGCAGTTGATTGCAAGGAATTGGTCATATCGGCCATTAAGCGGATATTAAACAATTACCAGATGACTGAATGGAAAGAGTACGAGATAAAGCGTCAATGGACAGCACCAACAACAAAAAATTCAACTATCTATGTACTTCGTGCGCCGAACCAGGTAGTTCAACGGTATTTGGGTGAAATGATACCCGGAGGATTGGGACAGATTGATCAGGATAATATTGAAGTCATTTGGCAAGATCCGAATCATAAGCGAATTGACACGTTTACAAACCTGTTTCGCTACTCAAAATCGCAATTCAAGCGGTATATGAAGACTGAGGATATACTTGATATTGAAATAGTCATGGGCGGAGATGCGGTGGATGTAACAAACCACGACAGAATAGAACCCGCAGCGTCAATGTTGGTTCATTGCCAATTTGAAGTTCAGGAATTATTTCAAGATCAGGTTACGAATGCTATTTATAGCCAAGAATTAGTTGTTCAACCAAACGAATAAATAGGAGGGCGCCATGGCAACGAAAAAAGTCATTTCAAAAAAGAAAACGGGTATAAATACAGATAAAGTTGTTACGATAAAGCAGTTTGTCAAGGCCAGGAAACTACCGCTTTATATGAATGATATATTGTGTAATTACATCAATAAATCCGAACATGAGGGATTTCCCAAGACTGTTGTACGGACAATATTGGAGTGGGATGCTGTGTGTTTAAAAATGAACAATGAAAAGGCATAAAAATGGTATTGCCCGTTAAACTACTGGATTTGAGACAAAAAGATGTCCCGTTAGGCTGTACGCTGCGATGGGATTTCTATAAAGTTGAAAATATTACCGATTTTTTGTTTAGCGATGATGCTTTAGCGGCTGGCTATTATGGTCTTTATGGCACCTATTTAAACAGCGAAGAATATTTTATTCCATCCAATTCAAGAATGTATTTATTCCGTCGGATCGGGAGTCCAATTACTGATGATGATATTAACGGATATTTTTTCGGTGCGCCGACCGACACAGTGCCGGAAGAAATATGGATCATAACGCCGGATATCTATAGTGTATTACCGCGAAAAAGATTTGACAGAGAACGAATAAGTCACGATTGCACCGTGTATTATGCCCTGATAATAAGGGATATGGACACGGGGCTTATTAGTGCTAAGATAACCAATAACATTGTAATAACGTAAAGGAGCTAATTATGGCAGGATTTTATTTTAATGGGAGAATCAATTATTTCCCTGGGGCATTCGGGGAAATAAAAGTTGTTTCCGGCGCTGGTGCGGCCATACCCGATTTTCAGGTTGGTTTGATCATGGGGAAACAGGACCAGGGAAAACCATATACCGATGATGATCCGTTTGTCGGATTTTCAAAACTGTCCGATATATGGGACTATTATGGCAAGAATAGCGAAATTGCCGAAGCATTTGAATATGCAAAGAAAATGGGGATGTCAGCCTGTTTTTGCGTTGGTATAAATCCCTCTACGCAACCGGAACTCACTGTATTGGACGAAACGCCGGTTGATACCGTAACATTTACGGTCCGGGACTATGGGGCACATGCCAATGATCATTCAATTGAAATCGACGGTGTACATAACCGGACATTGGGTGTCGGAGCATCTACCAACTTCATATTGGGCGAAACCGTTGCCGATACTGCTACGGGACTGAAAACCGGTACCGTTATTTCTAAACCCGATGCTACTCACATGGTTATCCGGACAACCAGTGCGGTTATAATTGGAGCTGAGGCTATTGAAGGTGTAACATCCGCCGCAACCGCAACATTGCTGATTGCCGGTGCCGCAGTTGGCTGTGTGATTATGACTACTCCACCGAAAAACAGTCAATTTTTAGAGGCCAATGTAACCTTAGCCGATACCCAGATCAGTGTTCAGAGTGTTGATGGGATCAGTGCCGGTCAGGACTACATTTTGACGGACAATGACGGTACTTACGAAGATATTACGGTGTTAAGTGTTAATACTGTAACCAATGTAATTACCCTGGAGTCTGCGATTGCCACAGCCGCCGGATTTGATATAACCAAATATGCCCGGATTTTCCAGAATGATACGGATAATATCGAGGAATCCGATGTACTGTATAGCCAGGATGAAGTTGTGGCATATTACGCCGATGATGAAGACCGTCTATTGATCGGTGAAGAAGCGGCGGCTGATAAGGATGTACCGGCACAGATCGAAGGTACTTATGTATCTGAATTTGTAACCAGTACGCCGGGTACAATTCCAGCTGCGACAGTTACCGATTATCAGAACGCTTTTGCACTGTTTCCGGATTTATTCACGGAATTCTCACAGGTCTATGCCAAAGATATCCGGGTTATTTATCCTGTAACCGATAATGCAACCGTTCACGGCTATCTGAAAGCGTTTGCCACTGAACGCCGGGTATCAATCGGAAAACCAATTTCCGGTATTGTTGGCGGTGGTGATAATGATATCGACCGGACAGCATTGGATGAAATCAAGGCTATTAACAGTCAGGATGTCCAGTATGCGGTTGGTGGTGTGGATGATCTGCCATCGTATAAATCTCATGCCGCTTTATTGTTTGGAAACAGACTGGCGAATGCCGTTGCTCATAATCAGACCTTTGATAAGGTACCGGCTGCAAAGGTTGAAGCCTGGTACAATGAAGAATCGGCTATTGGCGTGGCACTGATTAGCGGCGGGGCAACGATCATCACCATTCCGAAACATGCAAAGGGTATGGGCTATGTCTGGGCCAAAGGTCAGAACACCTTACTGGCAAATAGCACACCGTGGAATCTGGATAATACAACCTACCTGGTTATGCAGCGTGATCTTTCCGATTATTCTTCAAAGATCATGGTCGAAGGTTATGAATCCCAGTTTGTCGGTAATGATAATTTGACCGAAGCCGATGTTGACCGGTTTGCAAAGGCCACAATTTCTTCGATGGTTGCCAAGGGAATCATCACATCCGGTCAGGTAGATGAAATTATCGATGAAGATGAGGGATGGACAATCAAATGGCTGGCAAAACTACCGAAAGAACGGAATTATATCGGTATTGTAACCCAAATCTTAGTATAAGGAGTTAATTAATAATGGACTACAAAGCCTTTAAAAAAACAAGCAAATACCTAAAGGTATTTAGCGGATCAGAAGCTGGGTATATCATATACCTGAATACCGATACCGAACTGAAACCTATCGGGCGTGGATCGGGATTCAATGCCGATGGTACAATTGAACAGATACCGGTTGAGGAATACGGTGTTGAGATTGTCCGTGAATATGCGGACGGTAAATATACGATTGCCGGACGTTTTGAATCTTTCTTCATTCCTGCACAGGAAGACATGATGCCAAATACCCAGAATTTCAGGGACAAAGAATATGTCGTTGACATGGTATGCGCCGGTAATGTCAATGCAAAATTACTGGAAGGATATACCTATAAGGACCAGGACGGTAACGACAAGGTGTTGGCAGCTGGTGATGTAATTGCTTTGGATGGAACGGTATTGAAACGCTGGAGAGGTGTGAAATTAACCGGTAAGGGCGTTAATCAGAGCAGTCGAGGATTGATTGGTGTCAATGTTCCGTTCGTAGCAAGCCGTGAATTTTCCGGCGACGAAGTTGATCAGCAGATCGATACACTGTAAACAATTAAACCGGTAGAGGCAGATGATGAACAATACCGTTGAATTTACCATAGATGGGGTCGGGACTTTCGAGTTCCGATCCCAATTAACTCACGTTGAAGAAACCAAACTTGAGATGATTATAGACAAGTTTATGGACTATAAACTGAATGAGATAAGGAAAGACGCATTTCATTATCAATCATTGGCAGTCGATAGAATTCTCAAAAATAAGTTTGGTAGCCGGGAACAATCCGAATTGAATGAATCTGAAAAGGCCGAATTTAACCAGTTGTATAAAATGGATGCCAGTAATGAGGCGGTCATTGCAAAACGACTATTTTGGGAAATCCGGTTGATTGAAGAACCATTCAAATTAAACATTCTGAAAGTACGTGTCCCGGATGGATTTGATTTTTTAAAAATTGACAAATCAAAAGACAGTTTGTTTTTCAATATTATGGCTGAATTTAACAAGGCCATAGAACCTGTCGAGCAAAAAAAAAGCTGATCTATGAAATAATAAACTCACAAGGTTCAGAACGTGATTCACTTCCAAAATGGTCAGAGTATAAAAAATTTGATAATTCGATAAAGGGTTGGTGGAAACAGTTCTACGAATATTCAAGCACTGATCCACGTTATGCCCAAGCCACGATGACCGACATATTGGATGATTATTTGATACATCTTGCGGCTGTTGACAATGAGAAAGAAAGAACGGGTAAAAAGGCACAAGAGGAATGGGAAAACGAGATGAGTAACCCGGACAAATTTGCTGAATGGCAAGCACAGCATACGATAAAACATGGTCAGCAGGCAATTAAACTACCAGGTAAAACAATTACATTAAAAAATACGGATAAGAAGCCTGATGCGTGATTTAATAGTAAATGAATGGCAATGTACGGATAAGCCTAAGATCGCTTCACAGGCTTTAAAATTGACGGTATATTCAGGTGTTTTATTAGTGGGGGGTGCATGAGCGACGAGATTGGAATCCACATCAGGGCACGAGCGAATTTATCGGAGGTTGACGCGGCCGCCAGAAAGCTCGAGAATTTTGGCGGAGCATCTAAGCGTGTATCATCACAAGTACGTCAACTTGTGGATTCGTTAAAGGATAGTGCCGGTACGGATGTAAATAACCTAGCGCAGGAAATTGATAAACTACAGAAGAAGATACAGCAGCCTGGTATATCAGATAAAGAGCGAAAACAGGCTAAGGGCGAAATAGATGATATTCGGACAAAAATCAAAGAATTAAAGCAATTACAGAAAATTAAAGCGGATGATTACGGATCAATGGAGCAAACTGCCCGGATGTACCTGGATCAACTGAAAAATAAAAGAGCATTGACGAATGCCGAAAAAGACCATATCAAAGAAGTTGAAAAAGGATTGGCATATCTTGAAAAGTACAATAAGGCCAAGCTTGATTTAGAAGATGCTCATCTCAATAAATTACAGAAAGATTTGCAAACCCAGGACGAACAAGCGAAACGTGCCGGATTGGGTGGTGCGGGGCAGACAATAAAACAATATGGTAAGCAAGCTTTGGGTGTGGTTGTCGGAGGATCAATTGTCGCCGTAGCTGTTCAGGCTATGAAGAAATGGGCAGAAGTTGATACCGCCATTGTAAAAACGGGTGCATCACTGGACGATATGAGTAAGAAAAGCGTAGAAGACTTGATGGGAATCGGCAAGGCGTTTGGATATACCAAATCGGAATCACTGGCTTTTATTGAGACCCTCACATCAATAAGCGGCAAGATAGACAAAGACAAATTTGAAGAAACCGGAATGCGTAAATTTCTTGACTGGGGGAGAGCGATGGGGGTTGGACCAGCCGCTTTGCAAATGAGGGAAATACAACGATGGGGTGGTGAAGGAGTTAAGCCGGGAGCGCAAGAGGGTCAAGACAAGTATTTTCTAACTCAATTTACGGCAATGGCACGGATGATGAATATGCGTGAAGGCCGTATGACGGAATTTATAGATACCGCGATAGACTTGACCAAAACAATGGAGAAAACATTCATTAAAGTTGACGAACAGGACATATTCAGAAATATTCTGTTCCCATCAATGGTATTTGGCGGATCAGACAGAGGGAGAGGACAGAGGGGTTTGTCATTTATGCAACGGCTGAACGAGGGAATGACCGGCGGCGGCGATTTGGCAAACCTGATGTTGTACCGGACTATCGGATTACCAAAGAGCTGGGAACAAATGTGGAGTTTAAAGAAAGTACGTGAACAGGGACCATTCGGCACACTCGAACCGGGCGGCGAACCACTGATCATGGGGCTTATTAAAAGCTTCCAGGATATGTTTGGCGGCGGCGCAAGAGGAATGGCGGCTATGAAAGCCGCAATGCCCAATATGAGCGCTGTAGAGATAGAACAGATGTTTAAAATGGAAGCGGGGCTGAAAGCCGGTACATGGAACCTGGAAACAGGCGAACTAAAAGCCAAAAGAAAAGAAGAATTAGAAGCGAAAGGGTTGAAATACGGCGAATTTGTAAACGAGCAAGGAGAAACAAAGAAGGGATTTACGGGACTTGGTGAAAAAGATATGAAAACGCTGCTGACAATCCCGGAATTTACAGAACTGTGGGCGGGAAAGAGCAAGGTATCTGCCGGTGAAAGATGGAAAATGCAGATTGAGAGTATGCAATATTCGATAGGTGGCATATTCGGACCTACTGTTATCGAATTAATGACCGGCCTAGCAAGAGGTGTTGATGCCATTGCAACCAGATTTGGAGAAAAATACGGGTATGAATCACAGGCGGCTCTTTTCGACCAAATATTTGGTGAATACAAAAAACCATTAAAAAATGAGATGGAGGGGATAGATAAGCGTATCACGGAAATAGATAAAATAAAGGAATTGGCCAGGGGTAAAAAAGAGGGTGAAAAAGATTATCTGGCAGAATCATCTATAAAAGCACTGGAAAAAGAGCAAGAGGATTTAATGGTGAAGAAGGAAAGTCCCGCGCTTCAATGGGTAGATAAGAATTTAGGGTGGCTGGCTAATCCTCTATTCCCCAAGCAAGACGAACAAAAAGAGCAAGATAATACTGTTGGGGCCGATGATCCGATGGGCGTATTCAGAAATATGGTCAGGGGCCGGGGTCCACATGACTACGTATCATCTTCTGGCAATTATGAATACAGGACATCCAAAAATAAAGCGGTTGAATATTTGATGTCTCAATATGGGAATATGACAGAAAGTGACGCACTTGGATATTTGAAAAATGTAGAGAAAGCGATAATTAAAGACAATCAAATCCTTGATGATGCTAACCGGATTCAGAAAAAGCAAGACGAAGCATATACCGCAAAAGCAAACATGGAAAGTAAATCGTATTTGGGTGGTTTTGCCGATTGGTGGAAGATGATTAAATCTACCGGAGAGGCAAAAGATTTGCAAGCATTTACAGAGATAATGAAACCATCTCAACCTAACATTACAAATAATTATAATATATCGATAGACGGTGAAAAGGTTGGCTATCATGTTAATCCGGTTACAAAAGAAGTTACAATAACCCCGCCTGATTATTTACCACCACGGGACAATGCTAATTAGGATAATTTATGGTAGAACAATATAAAATCAGATCCATTAGACCACGAATTCAGATGTGGAATGATTTCTTTGTTGGTAAGGATATTACCAACTCATTGTTATCTGTCGAAACAAACAAAAGCGTCAATGACATTGCCGGAACATTTACTATCCAATTAAGACCCAATGAGGGGATGTTTGGTAAAAATAGTGATTGGTTTTATGATCGGTTCGATCCACAGGACGTAATCGGGATCACATTTGATACGGCTGGCAATAAAGACGAAAAGGGCAAGGATAAAGGTTCACAATTCTTAGGAATAGTAGATGTCCCCCAAAAGTCCAATAAATATTCTGATGAAAACCCATCCCGGACAGTTTCTATCTCCGGTCGTGATTTTGGGTCATTATTATTAGACGACGATCTGATCAATATTCGTGAAATCTTTCTGCAACCAAAAGAAAACGGTGTCCCTGCCGGACTTGAAGGTGAAACATCAAAAATAGGTAAAAATTATTTCATATCTCCGGCATATAACGGAATAGAAAAAGATATTGCCGAAAAACTGAGGGGCAGGCACCCTTGTTTTACACCGGAATGTTTGGTAGGAATCGGGCCGGTATTTTCTACAGCTGCGCCGGTATTCTCTTTCATGGACGCTCCGGTTATCGATGCGATAAAATTCATCATGGACAATACAACATCTATTCGGAATCTTGTTTATATTGCTCCGAAGGGTGAAACTGAAAAAACACTGGTCCACAACCTGATCAATTACCAGGATTATGTGGTACAACGTCCTGAATATGTCTGTATGCAGACAGCCGCTTTAAGCAGCTATCAGGGTAATTTACTGAATTTCATCCGCCAGGTATTGGATGCTGATTTCAATGAATTGATGGTAGATACAAAGGACGGTGTGAGTTATTTGCGGGTGCGGCCTAAACCATTTGACCGGGTTGGCGATTCCGTTAATCAACAGATAATTGCGAATGACGATCCTTTTTGTTGGGATAATCTAAAAACCTTTGTTAGTGATAAAGATTACCATGTTATTGAAAAAACAGAAATAATCGAATTAAATTTACATCGGAGTAAAAACCGGGCTTATAGTGTTTTCAGGATCACGCCGGGAGCCTTAAACGATTTTAACGAATTATACGGCTTTACTCTAAACCGGTCGGCGGTTGATCTTTATAATATGCTCAGGTACGGATTTAAAAAAATTGAATCTGATGTTCATGTAACATACGCCGGGCATGTTGATATTATCGACCAACTATTTATCGAATGTCGTGATCGCCTGAAAAACTGGAATATCTATTGCCCGATATTTGAAGAAGGGACTATTGTAATCCGGGGACGTGAGGACATTCATATTGGTGATAAAATTTATCTACCCTGGTATAAACGTGAGTATATATCTAAAGAGAAATCATACACTATTGAAGACATAACGGTTGGCGACGGATACGAATTCTATGTTACGGGTGTAAAAAACCGGTGGGAAATCGGATCGGCTTATATAACTACTCTTACTTTAGACCGGGGATTGAACAAGAAAATACTGGCAGAATATATCGATGAGAGAAAACGGACGCTGGAATATATATCGAATAACGTAGAGAATTTATACAAAAAAATGAGTCAGTTTGAAGAATGGTAAAAAATAAACAGGGCGTTAATACATTCAGTCTGCATATCGGCAGAATATTTAAAAACAATAATAATGTCTATATGATCGACGAATCGCAAAATGTTTATCCCGTAAAATCACTGTCATTTATAAATAAATATTTCAATGGCCAGGAAGGTGATGTTGAATATCCGCGTATCTGGGAGGATAGTACCGAAACAATTAAAGAAACAACCGGGAAAACAGAACCCAAAGAGGGTGATATTGTATTATTTGGTTTTATAGGCGGCAGGGTAAACTTTCCTGTAATATTCGGATCAATATCACAGTTGAATCTATTCGGTGATAAATACCGGTCAGAATTCGCCGGTTTTCTGGATATGCAGGAAGCAAGGCATCTGATCAAAGAAAACATTAAGCGTAAAATAGAACTGACTGAAGACAAATCCGGTAATTTCGAGAAAACCATCACCACCTATGAAGATATAGAAAATGAACGTGATCCACAGGAAGAACGAGGATCATGTAAATTGACAATCGGCAAGGATGGAGAGATTGTCCTAGATATTGCCGAAATAGCCGAAATGACCGGTACCGGGAATATTACATTAAACCTAAAGGGAAATGACGGCCAGACAAACGGTAATATAAATGTTAATTTCAATGGCAAACTTAGTCTGATCAATACCGACGATGAGGGAGTGGCGAACGGGAATAAAATAGTTATCGATAATACTGATGGTGAGGAATCCATATCGATTGAAGATAAACACGGAAATAAATACAATAGTACCAAAGATGGTACTGTATTCACCGACGTAAACGGCAATACTTATACGAACAGTGCCGATGGGATAAAATTAGAGGATAAGGACGGTAATATCATCGAATTCAAGGGTGCAACATTGAGTTGTTTACCAAAAACGATGCTGAATCTGGGGAAAGCGGCGGCCATAGCAATCAATAACTTTCCGGCTTGCTTATTTACCGGAGCTCCACATTCAACGTCAGCAGATGTAAAGGCATAAATATGGCTTTAAATGGAAATGGTTTGGGAGATGAAATATACGCTGCTTTGGGTCTGGATAGCACATTGCCCGATGCGGCCACAAAGGATGCGGTTAAAACTACATGGGAAAAGATAGGTACGGCAATCGTGGCACATTTAGTAAATAATATGGAAATAAATGGGTTGAAAGTTACTTTGGATATGAGTTTGGCGGACATCTTCGGTGCCGGTGTACCTGTACCAATGGACGGTGGGGCTGTATTGCAGTTGGCTTGGAAAGCGATAACTGCCGGTGGATTGGCCGATAATGCGACACAAAACAATGATGGAACAGGATTGATTCAATGAGTTATACTTCGGTATTGGGAAATATAGCAACGGTTCTCCGGGACTTATCGAATATTATCTTTTTTGAATTTTCAAAATATGATAATGAAAAGGGTGAAAATACATTTCTGTATGCGACATTGCTATATACTTTACCGACCGAAATCAATTATACCTATCCATCAAGAAATAAATTTACACAGACAATGGAAGGTGGGTTTTTAGATAAATTCCCGATGGGATTACCCAAAATAAAGATGTCCGGGACATTCGGAAAAGAACGCCGGGGGCTGATGTATTTTGATGGTCTTACCAGGTTACAATTATTCAAAGAACTGATCATTAAACAATATCATAAAGTCGAAACTAAAAAGATTCCTTACACCAATGAATTCAATTACAAAATTAAAAATGCCTTATTGGGTAAGTATAAATTATCTGATACTGAAGTATACGTATTGACTATGTACGATTTCATTAATAGCGAAGTCTGGTTGATTGATCCGACAAGCTTTGATATCAGTGAATCGGCACGTTCTCAGTCCAATTTACCACGTTATGATTTACGGATGCAAGCCATAGGAAAACCGTTGGGCGGTGTTGTTGATGATATATTGCAGAAAACATTGGATATAAGAAATGCGGCATTGGCTATAGATCAGATAATGGGCACTATGGCGATTCAAGAAAGATTCAAAACCCAGATTGATCCGGTTTGGGAAAAATTCAAAACAATATTCAGGGCCTAATATGGAAGACTATTTCGGATTATTAAATGAACTCATCGGATTATTTGAACAATTGTATAACGATTATTTATATAAGAAATCAACACAAACAGAGGTCGATATTGATCAGTTTACATCCGTAACGGATTATGATGATGAAATAAACGGGACATTGACCATACTTGCAAACCTTAAAATGCTTAAAAATGCTCCGAAGTTTGCCCGGCTGACACGTCAACGATGGTTGGAATATCTTGAAGCGGTTGGAAATGGTGAGGATTATTATTTACAGGTAACGGCACCTTATACGGTTAAAGAATATGAGGATATACAAACCATTGCAGAATATTTTGATACCGATTGGATGGAAATATTAAGAGTCAATGACTTGAAAAGTGATGAGGTAGTTGGCGGACTGGTGATCAATATTCCGATATCCAGAATGTATGATATTTCAAATGTCAACTTGTCTGTAATGGGTAGTCAGGATGGTGAGATGGCCATGGGATTAGATTTGGAGAATAAATTAGTTGCAAGCTATAATGGTGATATAAAAGTCGTTGGGAAACCATGAGTGAATATACCGATACATTAAAACAGAGTATTCAAAATTACACACTTCCTATATTAGAGGAAATTATGACCGGAGGTTATGAGCCGGAGATTATTCCATCGGTAATCAAAGCAAGATTATCGGCGGCCTATTCAAATGATCAGCGTATTTCAGAGATCATAAATATTGAAATTACCGAAGACGATGAATCTTATAGTGTATCTTCGGAAATCCGGGCGGTCAATTCAAACGAAATAATTGAAGTATAGGGGCAAAAGATGTCAATCAAAACCGAAAAAGATATTGAAAAAGAGTTAATACAGGATTTTACCGTTGCCCAGGATACAGTAACCTATTTTGGATCGGGCAGTGTGATCAGAGCATTGTTTATTTCTATTGCCCGTAGATTGGCCGAATTGTGGTATGATTACGGCCAGAAAATAAAAAACCTGTTTCTTAGTACATCGTCTGATGATGATTTGGATATATACGGGTTAAATAGAGGAATTGCGCGGTTAAGTACATCGGCTTCTCAGGTATTATTGGTCTTTCAGGGTATAAATACGACAGTTATACCGGAAAAAACACAAATAACCGGTGATCATGGCTATGTATTTGAAACACAGAACGAAATAACAATCAATACGGATGGTGGTTATACATTTGGAAGTGAGGCATTGGGAGCATCGGTACTTGCTAATTGTACGGCAACCGGAGCCGCTACCAATGTGGCTGAAAATACGGTCAATAAATTGGTTGTTGCGATTGTTGGGGTTGATAGCGTTTCCAATCCATTACCGGCTTATTACGGTACAGACATTGAAAGTGATGAAGAATATCGATACCGGATCAAAAACCAGATTAGCATTCTTAATAAATCTACTGAGGCTTTTGTTCGTGAAGCATGTAAGGAGGCCATTTCGGATATAAACCGGGTTTTTGTTGAAAAAGCAATTGGTGAAAATATTATCAATATCTATACGATTACCAGAAGTTGCACGTATCTATCGACAGCGCAAAAAGCATACGTTAAAAAGTATTTGAATGATAATTGGATAATTCTACCACAAATCACTATGCTTGATTTACCGACGACGATAGTTGATATATATGCAATTGTGAGGCCGGTGGCTGGTAATACTCTAAATGATGTATTCATTTCCGTTGCTGATTCAATCATGGAATATCTGGATTTTAGAACATGGGTACTGGGAACGGATGTTGATAGCGATGATATACTCCAAATATTTTTGAATGATGAATTAATTGATGATGTGGACGTTCCGAATTTCACACCGTCTGCTGATATTGAAGTGGCCTATAACTCAATTCCATTGTTGGAAAATATTACCCTGGTCCACATGGATAATAGTTCTATATCTATAAATCTGGATTTACATCCATCATTGTGAGATAATATGGCAATAAGCACATACGACAATCTGATAAAACGACTGCAGGGATTTATAGACAATACCAGCGCAGTATTGCAGAGTATATTAACTGTGATAGCTGATAAAATAGACGAGTTAAATACTGAAATTCAATCAGCCAGTGAGGTCAACCAGCCGAAAAAGAAATTACGACAGATCCTTTCAGAGTGGAATTTATTAGCATCGCCGGTATGTACGGTCGAGAATTTACAAAATATATTGAGACACCGCTATGATTATCATTCACTAAGAGGATCGGAATATGGGATATTGGATGATATTGATTTACTATGCAATAGCGGAGCAAACATATATACAACTCCTCCGGTATTAGAATGGTACGTTGATATTACTTATCCATTTTGGAGCGATGATATTCTGGCAACATATTTTGATTTTGCGTCTTTTGATGACAAAGAGGAATTTTATTACGGAATGACAGGGTTCACTGGTTTTTATGCGGAGTCGGTGGATTCGCCATTGGATTTTACAGATGCCTGTTTCGGCTATTTAATTACCCTGGGTATTGCGATACGCTTTGCAATTGACAATACGATGCTTACGGAATCTGAAATTAAAGAAATCATTAGAAAAAATAGTTTACCGATACATCTTGACGTTCTACTTGATGTAGTCGAAGACACATTTAATTATTTAATGCTAGAACAAAACATGAACTGGATTTAAAAAAGGAGCTTTATTATGCCAAACACAAGTTATTTCTATCGTGTAAATATGCCACGGGGAACGGCATTTATAATGACTGAAAGCTGGGCTACGGGCGCTACACCACATATCCTGATTGCACCGGAAGCCAATGAGGAAATATTTATTGAGGAAATCGGGATTCAATGTAGCCTGGGATTTACGATGCCAGCCGGTAAAAACATCGTATTTACTGGTTTAAACGAATCGGATGGTACAACGGCATTTGAAGTACATACAATCGAAGAATTGATGGCATTGCTGAATGATCTATATATCGATGCAACCGTAATCGTCGGAAAACTCAAACCTAAACCACCATTAAAATTAACTGACAGTGGGGGTGAAACGCTGAATATTGAGCATACGGATGGTGACGTGGGAGTAATAACCGCCGGTACGATTACATTTATAATAAAAGGATGGCGATTGGCCGAAGCGGACGATTAATAAATAACTAATAGGTAATAGTATGAATGAAGTAATTCTTGGTAATGGTTTGAAATTGACGGCTGATAGCCTGTCGATTTTTAGATTATTAATTGAAGATACAATCCGTGAATATATCGGTTTGCGAATGTCAGTGCCGGGCGTGGTAATGAAAACCGATTCCGACAGGAGTTTTTTAATCGACCTTGATCCTGCCGGTGACTGGCGGGTTGCGCCGGGATATATTATCAATAGTGATAATGAGATCGTTATTAATACAAATGGTGTCAGAACGGCAACAGACCGATTGGTCCCTGTACCGGGATTGGTTCCTGGCGGATTGACCGGTGACAATCCATTGGATTTTACGGCAGGCATCGAGCAATGGATTGTTATTTCAACATCGGAGTTGACCCACAGTATCGATATAGGAGATATCACCGTAACTGCGGGGTCTAATAGCGTTCAGGGAACAGAGACATGGTTCACGAAATATGTCAAGGTAGGACAGACTATCACCGTGTCCGGCAGCGCATTTGGCAATGATGGTGATTATATCATACAATCGGTTGGCGATGATACTCATTTACATACCGTAGAAGATTTTGTGGCAAATGAATCCGGGTTGAGATTTACAGTCAAGGGTACATATTTTGAGGGTTATCCTCCGGGCGGTGACAAGAGCCTCTATTCCTATAATTCATTTACATTCCGAACAACGACCGTCACACCGGTATTGGCCGATGGTGAATATGTATTGGCGAAGTGTGATTACGCGCTTGGCGTGTGGACGGCAACCGATTTACGCAGCAGCAATCAATTTGCAATATCGGGGTTACGGACAGTAGAATTAATGGACACCATTATTACACTAGCTAAAATGGCTAATAATAGTGTTGATGAGAATAAGATAATCAATACAACATTTGGGGCCGGATTAGAAGGTGGTAGTGGTGTTAAACCTAAAATCAGTGATCTGGGTGTGGTATTGGCTATGATGGCCGCCGAAAGCGTTGATCATAACAAATTAAAGAATACGGCCTTTGTTGGTGGTGCATTAGAGGGTAGTGGCAGTGGAGCCATTGTTAATATTAAAAATCTTGGTGTCGCCCTGGCGATGATGGCTGCCGAAAGTGTGGATGAAAATAAAATAATAACTGGCACTGGAGATGGAGCAACAATTGCCGGAGGGAGTGGAACTAAGTTAAATGTAATTTCCCAACATAAGTATTCTGCATATAGATCAGGAACTAATTTTGAAATTCCTCATGCCACATTGACAACATTTATTCTAAATGCAGAAAATTATGATATTGGTAATAATTACGACATTGCAACCGGTGTATTTACTGTACCAAGAACAGGCCATTATCATTTTGATATGAATTTAACTTTTGATACGTTTACGTTTGCAGTAGATAAATATATTTATATCTATCTATATGTCAATGCAGTGCCAGTTGTTCAAAGAAGATATTATGGTAATGGTAGTGCGTTCTATTGGACGGCTGGTTTTAGCTTAGATGTTGCACTAACAGTAGCAGATACGGTATATTCAAGAATTATTCAGAATACAGGATCGTCAATTTATATATTGACAAGCAACTATAATTCTGTTTTTAATGGTCATTTAATTTTATAGTAGGAGTTGAAGATGAATTTTAGTCAATTATTCAGTGCTGATTTTTGGTACGAAAAGAGCGCCGCCGGTAGTCATACTATGAGTCCGAATGTTGTGGGGATCGTATTAGGGACTACTCAGGATGGAGCAAATTATATCACATTGACCGGGAAACAGGGGGCGGCGGTGAATTGTAAAGATTATCTGCTCAAACAGGTTCCCTATGCTGTCAAGCCTTCAACTATTACAATTGTCGGTACTGTCAAAGTATTGATATTTGAAAAGGTCAACGGACAATGAGAATAATTCCACTATGGCGGCTTGGAATTTGTTTCCCGTTTACGGTATCTGATACCTATATATTTTATTGTGATTTTGGATTATACGATGATCAATCCGCTAAATTTTATGGATTGTCTGGTTTTACAACCATATTAACCAGTGCCGCGAGTCAATCCGGGAATTAAATATTTGTAGCAAGATATATGAATTATGGTTAAACTATGTCCGCAAATTAATTGAAATTGTGAAATAATTCAGGTGGCGGTTGACATGTTTTGTCTAATAAATGTCAAAGTCGGTATATTTATCGACGGGGGCAACCTGAATGGGGTTCAGGGGGTCGGAGGTTCAAATCCTCTCGCTCCGACAATATAAGTTACTGATATACAGATAGTTAAGGGATGTTTTAAAGCATCCCTTTTTTTGTTCAAAAACCACTTTTTTGACAGTATTTTGTCAGATAGTGTCATACTGTGTCATACAGTGTCAGGTTTATGTCAAAGAAATTCAGTGAAATATGTGTCAGGAATTTAGTGTCCGCAATATTTTAAAATTGATTCGTAGCTGCTGCGTATAATAAAACTAATTTGAATATATTTACAGTTTCAACTGATAATATCTAAAAAACACAATATGGTGCGGGAAACTGAATTTACAGAGCCGGAAACTGAGTTTCCAGAGTTGGAAAAACCAAATAACGATGATTTTGAAGGGGATAATCCACAAAGAAGAGAAGAGAAGAAAAGAAAAGAGAAGAAGAGAGTAGAGAGTACATCATCATCACCATGCCCACATAAAGAAATTATCAATCCGATAAACTTAAATTTACTCATCTTCTTTTTTATTATCCTTTTTATTATCATCCTCTTTTTTTTGAGCTTCAGTTAATATATCCATGGCGGATTCGGTGGTTTTATCGATTGCTGAAACTAAATATGATGGTGTTGTATGATTATAATGGATAGTGGTTTTCAAATCCTTATGACGTACCAAATTTTGAACGACTATGTGACGTTATTTATAACATATAACAGTGCAATTATATAAGCATATTTCTCATTAATTGTTAGCACTTGACTGTTCATCACTCTGACTACCAGATAGTAGCCGCTTAATATTATGTAGAGTTTGATATTGCCCCCGACATTCTCGTAAAAATGATTCGAATCCTTCCGGGGTTGCTTCATATCCAAGTTTATCTGAATACTGTTTGGCGATGGACTCGAATTGACAGTGAGCGTCTTTTGGCGGTGCCGGATCATCATCATGGATTTGATAAAAATGGGGTTCACCGTCTTCTTCAACGAATTTTAAATTCAGAATATCGGCAATCTTCTTTCCTGTTGATGGAGAGATTTTTTTTACCAAACCCTTTCTGTACTTGTATATAAGTGATTTATCGACCCCGAGTAATTCAGCAATATCCTGATCGCTTTTACCTTGTTCCTGCCGGATTTTTATTATTGCTTCAACTAAATTCATACTCATAAAATTTACCTCCTATTTAATCATAAACACAATATGAAGTATAGAGAATAGTTGTGAATATAAAGTTACATTTTTATAAAATAACACTTGACATGTTTCATAATATTGCATATTATTGATTAGTTGTTCATACATGAGAATATTGGGAGTGAGAATGAGTAATAAAAAACTAAATGTAGCAATTGATAGTGAAATACACCAGAACGCAAAGATTTTTTGTGCAACAAATAAAAAACCTGATGGTAAACAACAATCATTGGGTGAATATGTTGAATTTGTTCTTAAAACTGCCATTAGAAGTAAAATACTCCCTACAAATGGCGGTAAAGTAAAATTCCAAATAATTGATTTATAATGGTTGATATTCATAATGTTAAATCTATCAACCACCTGAATGTCGTTCAAGGGATTAATGAGGATAAATATCCATGTACGAATCAGATGAAGTAAACAGGTTAAGTCAGGAATTCAGATACACCGCTTATGCGATTATTAATGATCGTAGCAAGCAAATAGACGAAGCAAACAATATTGGCGTTGCGCCACAAACATTAAACAAATGGCTGACCGATCCACGGGCAGATATACCAGCCTCTGTTTTACCATTTATCAGTTGTGGCAATATCATACTTGAAAAATTACTAAGCCAGTGGCGGGAATTACATGGGGGTAATGAATTGGGGACAGATGGGAAATTGTCTGAGATTCAATCATTAATAATTGAACACATGGGAATTATTAACAGTATAGTCAGACAAAAAATTACGCTATCGAGTAAAAATGAAGCAATTGACAGAATGAATCATCTGTCTGATGCTGTTAAACAAATGGAAATATCTCTTATGCGATTGTTGGAGGGTAAATGAGTCAAAATAAGAGGTATGACAGTTTAGGTTTTGTAATAGGACTATCAGCGATAATACTGATCATAGTGATTGCTGTTGGTGCCGGATTTTTATTTCAATGGATCACTAATCGGTATCTTGATCCATCGGAGCCGGTAGGATTCTGGTTGTGTTTTGTATTTGCGGTGGTATGTGAAATATACGGTATCATTTATCTCTATTGCAGAGATAGTGACCGAAGATGCTCATTTAGGATTATTAAAAATTAAATCTATGGTTGGAGTATAGTATGGATTGGATTATTACACTTCCAAGATTTGTTCAGTGGGAAGATTATCAGCGTGAACTTGATGCGGTTGCAGATGGTGATGGGGTTTTGAGCTATCGTGTGTCTTGTATCCCCAAAGGAATGGTAATCGGTGATCGGATGTTCCTGGTGTGGCGCGGGCAGGTGCGGGGATGGATGGGAATACATTGGTTTGGCCGTAGATTGGCGTTTAAATGTCAAACGACTGGTACACAATGGCCAGCCGGTTATTATATTCAGCGATCTGGAAAATTTCATCATATTTCAAATGGTCCATTAATACGGGGATTCCAAGGAGTCCGTCGTTATCAACCAAATAAATAGGTGCTATATGAGAATTATATCCGTCAGAATTACCAAAGAAAATAAAGTATCGATTCAATACCATGTTAAGAATAACAGTTCGTGGGATGAGTTTAGCATGACATCATGCGATGCACCACTACAATCATTCATAAATGCACTGGATTCATTAAAAGAAGAAGTTGTTAAAATGTGTGAATTCCCAGAAAAGGACAAAGACAGTATCATAGTCCGGGGGGTTACATATTCTTACGGTGGTGACAATGAAACGATGGGAGCCACAATAATAGCTCAAAAGAAGTTATTACGTTCCAATTCTAATCTGAATATTAATACACCACACAAAGCATCCGACTACTATTCCGGTGGTGATAATGGAGATCCAAATCAGTTGTTATCACATGAATGTGTAGGAGCCTTAAATGACGTAATGGATGAATGTGAAAAATATATTAACGGTGAACGGCAGCAACTACAGCTTGACCTGAAACCGAAGCCGGAATAATACTCACTGAGGGGTTAATTGAAGAAAGAAAAATTAGCAACAGAAAAAGACGTAGCAACATTATTAAAAAATATTCTGGCGGCCTTAAATGGGCAGAAAGAATATCTGACAATAAGTGATGCGGCGGCATATTGTGGAATATCTACAGAAACCGTATATCGCCTGCTAAAAGAAAATCCCAGTATTGTTACATGTAAGCCGGAGAGATTAAAACAAATGATATTGCGGTCGTCGCTTGATGAATATATCAGCAAAGCTGCAGAGGATTCTATAAAGAAGATTGCACGGGATAACATGGTTATTAAATCGGTTGTAAATAATGGTTTGCGCCTGAATTAAATGGCAAAAAGGACAATTTCAGAGTTGCATGTACTACATGGCAGAGAATAACAAGCGGAGAAGTGATGAGTGACATAAATATCCAGAACATTCAAGACCGGTTGGCAAACAACTGGCAACGGGTGCTTTTTCGTTTGTGGGTTGCGAAGTTGAGAAATGAATATTTCTTTCTCGTACCAGGTGAAACAAGCAGTATTATCCGTGGTGGATGGCTGCCGGTTTGGGCGGTTACTGAATCTATGATTGGCGGTAGTTCTGGTGACAGAAGATTGCGACAACTAAGAGATAAGGGATTTCCTTTTAAACAGTCGAATATCAATGGTCATATTGAAAATTACAAGATTCACGAATGGCACCTATACGGTAAAAAAATAAGGACATTCATATATTGTTTGGATTGTGATCTTACTCCTGACGATTGGGAAGAAATACTGGATAAAAATGCCAAGTATCATTATCGTTCCGTCCAGATATCCAAAGTAGTTCCTAAAAAAGAAATACATATCAGTCAGAACAAAGCGGGGCAGATATGTTTCGCTTAAATATTATAAACCCCGGCCCGGTATTGTTTGCCGTAACCACTCAATCCCCTCAATATCAATATCGGGCCATATCCCCAACATAAGGATATAATTATGGATAAGAAACCGATAGTTATTTTACCACCCAAGCCGGAAAAGGTTATTGATACAAAAGTACAGATGGGTCGTGTGAGTCGTAATCTGAATGATAAAGTCAAAAGACATCAACATAATAGAGCAGTGAAAAGGGCACATGAGGTACGGGTGCAAATGATAAAGTTGGCGAAAACAACAAAATCAAATGGTGGTAAATAATATGATAGTTGCAATTAATCAATCCATGATCCAATTACAGGTAACACCACCAAAACTACGGTTCGTATACCTGGAACCGGTGGAGTTATCGGTTTGTTGTAAGGCGTTACCGGAAGGTGAGATTCATCGTGTCAACGGTCAAGCGTATGGACGGTGCAGCCGGTGTAAAAACTGGGAAAAATTCAATAAGGTGCAATAATGACGGACAATGAACGAGTATTATTCAACCATGATCCATCTGAGGGATGCGACGATGGATTTGAAGATGAAACAGAAGATAATTACGAGCCAGAGGCGTTTGATCTCTGGGATGATCGTTGATCAATAATAAAAGTATAGAGGAGGTTCAAGTGATTAAAAATTTACCAATACGGCTTGCAGAGGTAGGCAAGATCAAAATCGGTCGAAAGGGCGAAGAACGGCAGGGTAAAAAAGGAGCATATCATTTGCCTGAAAAGGTCGATTATTTCATTATTACCACAATGGAAAAAGATGGCAGCAATTTTCGTGTTGATGAGCCATTGATGAGCAAACTTGATTCAAAGAACAGCAAACCCAGGCAGTTAAAAATCGCATTGCCCTATGATAGAATTGACCTGAATTTTTTCACAGAGTACGGTCTTTATATGGGAAGGAAACGGCTTTGTTTTGGGAATGGTGAAAAAGCTACCCGGATATTTTTGGATGAAAACACCAAAAAAGAGGACCACCGGGAAGAAGTTAAATGTCCTTGTGAATTTCTTGAATCCGGGAAATGTAAGGCCCATGGCATATTGTCGGCTATTTTGAGAGATAATTTCAAACTTGGCGGTGTATATCAATTTCGAACAACGTCAATCAATTCAATTATGAATATAATGTCGGGATTAACTCAAATCCAACAGTTTACGCAGGGCATATTGGCAATGATGCCCCTGGTAATGTCTCTGCAGCCGCAAACGGTCGTTGATAAAGATAATCATACCAGGACAATTTATGCGGTGAATATCACAGCTGATGTCTCTGAATGGAAACAATTACTTGATACGGCCAAAGAAATATCAATGATCCGGGCAAACGCTGCAATTAGTATCAGGTCAATGGAGGACCGGGTACAAAAAATTATGTTATTAAAACGTAATAATTCCTTACCGGATGAGGACGATCCTGATGATTCTGAAACAACTGACGAAAACGAAATTTACACACCGATAGATAATGAAAACAGTCCGGAAGAACAAGCCGATATAAACGAGGAGTTTTCTCCACAAACAATTGAAGATGAATTCCAGGAGCCTGATGAAAATAACGGATTACCCTTTGCCGATCCAAGTAAAAAGAAACCAACAGCTGAAACGATACCACCGGAAAAATTAGCAACGGCAAATACCGATGGCGGTAATGGACAAAGCGGTAAAGTTCAGTCATTATTTTAGGAGTATAAAATGCGTCCATATTCACCAAACAGATTTTCACATTGGGATGATTGTCAATTTTCCTGGGCTGCTCATTACAAGGATAAAATTAAACAAAAGGATGTCAGTGTAATGATGGGTGGCGGTTTGTTTCACCGGCTTGCTCACAAATATGATCAGCATCTATTAGATACCGATCAACCAACCGATATTGAAATGATCGAGCCGCTTATCAAGAAACACTGCGGTACTGAACCGCTTGATGTGATTGATGAATATTCGGATATATTCCGGTATTGGGCACCTACTCAAAATATTCAAGATCGGAATAACATCTACCTGGAACAAAGGCTGGCCGTGGATGAAAATTTCAATTCAATTATGATTACAGATGATAAATCCTGGGATTCAAAAGACGTATTTTGTCGAGGAATTATCGACCGTCTTGATATTCGGGATATACCGGTGATAAAGGATTATAAGACCAATCACGTTATCCCATCGGATGATGAGCTGGAAAACAGCCTGCAAACCAGGATATATCCGATGTTGGTTGCAAAAGAGTTCAATATTACAACGGAAATCCGGGTGATATATGAATTTGTTCGCTATGGCGTTCAAAAGGAGTTCACGGTTTATCCTGAGCAATATCAGAATATCACGGAATGGATTCAGAAAAAGGCTGCTGAAATTGAAGCTGCGAGAGAATATGAGGCCACATTCTGTTCACGGTGTGAATATTGTCCGGTACGTGATGGCTGCCCTGCAATGAAACGGGCTTTGGATGTTGAGGATATTATCATGCCAACGAATGAATTCGAAGCTATCGCATTGGGTGAAACATTCATTGCATTAAGGGAAAAGGGAAAGGCGGTTGAAAGTTTACTGAAAATATATCTCCAGAACCACGGATCAATACCGGTTGGCGATCAGGAATATCGCCAGAGTGTCAGTAATTCCTATGAGTTCAATAATGTCGAAAACCTGGTGAATGTTCTGATATCTAAAGGCATTTCCAAACCCGATGTCTGGGGTATGCTCGGATGTACCAAAACCAATTTCGAAAAGGTAATGAAACGACTGAAACTGAAAGATATGATCGATGAGGTCATTGACGAACTTGGTACGCCGAAAATATCAACCATGACCAAATTCTACAAGGTGAAGAAATGAAATTATCATTTATTGACACTGAAACTACCGGAACAAACCCGTTTAGTAATGGTCTTATCCAATTAAGCGGTATTATTGAAATAGACAATGAAATTGTAAATGAATTTGATTTTAATATTAAACCGTTTGAATCTGATATTATTCTTGATTCGGCATTGGAAGTAAATGGTTTAAGCCGTGAAACATTGAATACTTTTCCAGAATCCAATATCGTATTTCCGCAATTCACCAGTATAATATCAAAATATGTCGATAAGTATAATCGTAATGATAAGTTTCATTTTATCGGATTCAATGCCCGGCTTGATGATGATTTTTTACGATCATGGTTCAAAAAATGCGGTGATAATTACTACGGTTCATTTTTCTTCTGGCCAGCTATTGATGTAGCTAATATTGCAGCAAAAGAATTAATGGCAGAATGTAGTAAGTTGGAAAATTTTAAACTGGCTACGGTTGCTAAATACGTCGGTATCGAGGTTGATGATACCAAATTACACGATTCCATGTATGATGTACGATTAACCCGTGAATTATTTTACCATTTTGATAGAAAATATAGAGGTAAATAAATGAGATCAATTTTTCTATTAATCGCATCGTTTATTCTCATAATCATTGCCAGGTTGCACTATGAGCAATATTTGGCTGGTAACGTGGATCTGTTGGGGATGCTGTTTTACGGGCTGGCAGGGATTGGTTTATTTGGATTGGCGAAGATAATCCGACAAAAAGGACAATCTCAGAATTGCATGTACTAAAAGTTAGAAATAGAGGAGTTCAAGTATGAAAATTAATCGGATAAGCATTACAAATTTTGTGAATCATCCGAAATCAGAAATCAAACCGGCAAGGATCAATATGATTATTGGTCCTAATCAGTCCGGCAAGAGTGCGATCAGGGATGCAATCGAATTTAATTTACGCGGGATTGCCCGTGGCATGAGCAGCCGGGAGGGTCAGAGTAATTTGATTATGAACCGGATCGGCAAGGGAGAGATTGAATTAGAACTTCCCGATATCAAGATAATGCGTAACACAAATTCAAAGTTGGTTATCAACGATGAGGTTGTGAATATCAAACCCGGCCAGGCAACGATATTCGACACATTGAAAGTGAATGATGAAATCCTGGAATTGTTGTTCGATACATACAAAATATCGGGCATGAGCAGTCTGGAACGATCAAAGTATTTCAGCAAGATATTCAGCGCGAAAACGACACCGGATGAATTCAGTGCTATACTGAAGAAGAAAGGATTTGATCAGAAATATATATCGTCAATTCTGCCTGTATTTTCAACCGGCGGACTGAAAAAAGCCTATGATTCCGTGGTTGAAAAACGGCGTGAATTAAAACGTGAAATCGGAACATTGCAATCCAAAGAACCGGCGAAAGACACCGCAACAGTTGAAGGTAAAGAAATTAATCTTGCCGAATTCAATCCTGAAAAGAAAAAATTGTATATCGAAAGCCTGAGAGCCGATATCACAAAATTACGCCGTGATTCCGATGAACATGTTAAGTGGCAGGCGAAACTTGACGATATCCGAACTCATATTGATGAGTATTCTCAGAATGTCGATTATATAACGTCGTATTTATCCACAAACAGAAGCCGTTACTATGAACAGGTTGGGATTGCTAAAAAGTTGGAAATGTCCGAAAAAGAACAGCGTAACCATGAATCCGATCTGTCAAAATTGAATGCTCAGATTGAGCAGAGTAAATCTACCCTCGACGTGATCAAGACTCTGGATTTATGTGAATTATGCAGTAAAAAACTGAATACGGAGTTTGATCAAAAGTGGATTGAATGTGAAGCCAAAAAAACCGAGTTGCTAACATCCATTGGAATAACCGCCGATACAATCAATCAATTGAAAAATCAGATGGGAACTGATATCCACCACGATTACGAAACAAACGAAAAGGAATTAGCTGATCAGCAGACTAATCTTGATGAGGCAAAGGTTTTATTGGTCAGTCATCACGAAGACGAGCCAGATGATCATAGTGACGAAATCGGGTCAAAAGAAACCGAAGTCAATTTTCTAAATGCCGTAATGACCAAATATCTTGAATATAAGCAGGCCGCAAATGAATATGCCGGTGTCAATACCAGGATCGGCGTACTGAACATCGAAATGACTGTCTGGGATAACCTGGCACAGTTTGTTAATCCTGAGTCAAACAACCTGGTTAATCCGATATTAAATAATCTTTCGGATCGGATCAAAAAAACGTCTGGCCTGTTCGGTACTGACATTCGAATTGACAATGAAACCGGCGATATATTGTATAAGAATGTACCGATAGAGTTCTGCAGTGTTTCGGAAAAATACGAGGCCGGAGTTATTGTTCAGGATGCCGTGGCTTTTCTATTGAATGTCGGTATTTTGTTCCTGGATGGTGTGGAAGTGTTTGTTGGTGATAAACGTAATATCCTATCGGGAGCCGTTTTAAAACTGGCAATGGATTATAACAATATATTCATGTTTGCCAGTGTAAACGAACAACCGAAAATTAATGGCAGTGGTGTAAACTACCTCTGGGTCGAAAAAGGTACGGTTGTGAATCTGTCGGAGATGGCAAACGCTCCGGTATCGAATAATTAAAGAGGAGTTAATTAAAGTGGAAAATACGATTATCACTGTAAAAATTAAACGAGAAGTTGACGGGATTTCACAAACACAGGAAGCCAGCGCGTCTATTGATGATAATATGATTAGCCATAGTGCTGTTTCAAGAATGGAATACATAAAAGAAACCGTACGTTCTCTGGTTGATGGATTGAAAAAGGAAATATCTGAATAATCAACACGTTTTTTGATAATAGAATTTGAGATTGTCTTTTAGATGGTGGGGGCGGCCTTGAGATGCAAATTTGTATTCTTGGGTGCTAAGGGCAACAGCGATCTGTTGGTCACTGCTTGGCGATTATGATATCTTAGTCAAGTACACAGTTCAACCTGACCGGTGATGACTCCGGTTGTAACCAGTATAGAAAGGCTATTGACAATTTCAATGACGGAGCAGGGGGATGTTGTCAATGTTCTTTAAATGACTCACTGAACGATCCCACATCTATAGACAATCATCCCCTGATAGCTCCAAGTTTTTTGACATGGGGATGAATGGTTTCGACGGGATGTGTGAATTTTATGATGGCAGGCGAAGTTTGAGGCAGGGCTTCGATAAAAAAGCCTTAAACAAATTAACTGGCATTATGCCGTTTATGATTCCGGCTGTTCCACAGTACGGAATTCCTGCACGGGCCTAGGTCTAAGCGGGTGGCGTGTTTGTCTTTCCTACGCTATAAAATAAGTGTTAGACAAAATCCGGTACGGACACCAGAGGCTTATCAGGTGTACGCGAACGATTGATTGTCTGTTGTCTGATTAAATCGTTTTAAGTATTGAAATAAGACAACTACCCTGTAGATGTTATAGAATGATCCATTTCGGACGAGGGTTCGACTCCCTCCATCTCCACTAAATCTAAAGGTAAAAGAATAAAATGCCGAAAAAGAGTTACAAAGAATTGCTTATCAAACATCTCAAGAAAACTGAGCTATACCGCTATAATATTGGTTCAGGCGACGATTTGAGTGATAATCAATACCTAAGTGGCTTTGAAGGTACTGATATGCTAGAAACGGGTGTGGCAGTAGATACGTTGAAAAATGTACTGAATACTTCGGATGTCTGTTTGGCAATTGCAGATATGATGAAATATTTGAGTTTCGAATTCATTCACAGTTTACGAATAGCAATCGAGAATACTCCCCGTGAATATATCACACCAAGTTATTTTAAAAACCTAGGACTTCCCAGAAAAATAAGTGCCGTAATAAAAGAATGGAGAATGATTTATAATGGACAAACTTGATTATCAAGATTTAAAATTTGCATTACTGCGGATGCCTAAAAATCTGATAGCGTTAATGAAATCAGAAGAATGGCACAATTCAATCTATGTAGGTGGTGGTTTTATACGATCAATAATCGCCAGGGAGCCAATTAATGACATCGATTTATTTGTAAAAACAGAAAAAGATGCTGAATTACTGGCCTATAAACTTGCTGCTAAAAAACGTGACGTACATAAAACTGACAATGCCTATACGATCCGTGGCGGGAACCTTCCGGTCCAGATCATTAAACGGTGGTTATTTCAAGAACCAAAAGCGGTATCAGACAGTTTTGATTTTACAGTATGTTGTGCTGTCATATTTTATGATGGAACAAGCTGGGACTCTTATTGTGATAAGAGATTTTACATTGATCTTGCATCGAAAAGACTGATATATCGTAATCCTGTTAGAAATGAGGATGCCGGTGGTTCATTATTACGTGTATTGAAATATTATCAACGTGGTTACAGAATACCGCTTGATTCATTGGGGGCCGTTATCGCCAGATTGATTAAAGACATTGATACACATGAACAACCAATAAAAGATGAATTTGGTACAGCAAAAATAATTACTGGATTGTTAAGGGTCGTTGATCCGGCTATTGATCCTTTTCATGAAGCGCATTTAGAATCAGCAGATATTGAGGTATAATTATGAGTCTTAATCTGATTGGTCCGAGCAATAAGAAACTTTTAACCAAATGTGATCATACCGATATAAAGAGAGCCGTCAAGGTTGGTAATATGATGATGAAATTTGTTCGTAGTCATCCCTGTTTAGGATTGGCCGCAAATCAGCTGGGGATCATGGAACGGGTTTGCGTGGCAAAGATTGGCTGGCATGGTGATCTTTCGATTGAAATGAGAGTATATATTAATCCTGAAATAATTGAACGCCAGGGGAATCAATTATCAGTTGCAGAAGGTTGTCTGTCGTTTCCGGGTATCCGTGGTGATATTAAGCGTCCCCAAAAGATCAAAGTGAAATATATTTCTGTTAAGAAATGGCAGGAAACCGAAATTGAGATTGAATATTCCGGGATGGATGCAATTATAATGGAACATGAGATAGATCACCTGAATGGGATCAGATGTATTGACAAGATGACTAATATTAGGAGATACAGGCAGCGAAATCCATTCATACAATCGTCGATGAGGCATTATCAAAATATCCGAATGCTGATTTAAGTAATCGTGAGGTACGGCAAGTGATATCTGATGAAATCATAGAAATCATGTATGATAATTATTTGGATGAACGAGCAAAACAAATTCGAGATAGCGGTAACTAAAATGGGGCTAACTGAAAAAGACATTCAGGATAATCAGGTGATATTGGAACGTGTGCTATTCAGTGAGTTCAGTCCTGGTGCGGCAGCTAAGTTGTTGCGTGAAATAGGGATTGATAATGGCCCGGTTGGTGAGATAATCAAGTTTAAATTCAATGAGTTAAATCGTAAAAGGGACAATTCGGGGGTTGCATGTATTATAGGATAGAAAGGAGCCTGATATATGAGAAGTATGTTATTAAGACCAAGTGATGAGCATCGTTATACGAAAGTATCTCTGTTTGCAATTTTGGTTTGTTTTTTTATTGTCGGCCTGATAATGGGTTTAATGCTTAAATACGGGTTTTAAAGGAATAGAATGGGACGACCTTCACGTAGAGATGTTGATTATTATCCTCATTATGTAAAAAAGGGGAAAACATTATTTATTCTTCAAAATAAATATGGACTGATTGGGTATGGTTTTTTTTATAAGATTCTGGACTTTTTAGCAATCACACCGGACCATCACTATCAAATAAAAACTGATATTGATCTAATGTATTTGTCGGGTGAGTGTCTGGTTAAAAATGAAAACGATGCCTTAGAGATGATTGAAGTAATGGTTAAAACCGGCAAACTTGATCAACACCTTTGGGATAAACATAGGGTGATTGCAAGCTCCGATTTTTTAGACTCAGTTAGAGATGCGTATAAAGACCGGATACTCAATTGCACTACCATTGATAAAATATATAACAAATATAATATAGAGGCGGAAACTGAGTTAACAGAGCCGGAAACTGAGTTTCCAGAGTTGGAAAAACCAAATAACGATGATTTTGAAGGGGATAATCCACAAAGAAGAGAAGAGAAGAGAAGAAAAGAGAAGAAGAGAGTAGAGAGTACATCATCATCACCATGCCCACATAAAGAAATTGTCAGATTATTTACAGAAATACTACCGGAATTACCAGTTGTGCAGGAATATACGGATATAAGGATGAGGAGTGTTCGGGCAAGGTGGCGTGAACATCCAAATCTTGATGTATTTAAGAAACTATTTATTACTGTAAAAGAATCCGATTTCTTAATGGGCCGTAAAAAGGAATTTCATGTATCCTTTGATTGGATTATACGACCGACCAATTTTGTTAAAATACTTGAAGGAAATTACGATAATCGTGATAAAAAAAATATCGGATCAAGGTATTCTCATTTGACAGAGGAAATAAAATGAAATATGTATGTTCATGTGGTAACGAAATGCCTATAAAATATAATGAGTATAAACGATTGATAAATCGGTGGGGAGTAGACTATATCAGACGAACATATAAATATAGTGGCATAATAAATAGTACCTGTTCAGATTGTGAATATAAATCACACTTACCTGGACTTCCACTTATCTATCGTGATGCCGAAGACAAGTATGATATTAAAAAACACATTAAAGATACTAATGAAAGTCTATATCTATTTGGTGAGGCCGGTAGTGGCAAAACATTTCTGGCAACATTGATATTGAAAGATATTTGGAAAAATAAAAAAACGGGTTCATTTTTATCATATCCAGAGTTTATTTTCAGTATTCAAACCGATTATGAAAATAAAGCATCACTGGTAGATGAAAATAAAACATTTAGCGGATGCCTGGTTATTGATGATTTTGGTGTAGAGAAAATGACAGACTTTGTTCGCCAGGTATCCTATTTAATAATAAACTATCGTGAACAAAATCGTCTACAGACTATTATCACAAGCAATTTTACCCTTGATGAAATAGATAAGTATATAGACAGAAGAATATCCAGTAGAATTAGCGGTTGGTGTAAAATATTAAAACTAAGTGGAGATAAAAGGACACCAGTTAAATGAGTACAAAAATAGAATACCTGGATGAGACTATAAATCCGATCCAGACAAAAATCAAGGGAAGTTCTGGTTTAGGATATCACTGTACCAAAATATCCGAAGGTTGTAAAAATTGTTGGGCCGAATCGATGAATAACAGGTTTGGCAATCATATCCCTTTTGATGACCGGAAGATGGAGTATCGTCTGGTTCATAAAGAATTGAAGAAACTCAGTAGTTGGAAGAAACCTAGAAGAATCGGGATTCAATATATGGGTGATCTGTTTCATCCCGATATACCGGTAGAATTGATTGATAGAGTATTCGATTATATGACAAATCCCATGTATGGTGCGGACCACCATACTTACTTGATATTAACCAAGCGGCCAGAGAGAATGTTGGAATTCAATTATAAGAATTTTGCTCAACCACAATGGAAACATATTTGGGTGGGTGTGACGGTCGAGAATCAGAAAACAGCTGATCAGCGTATTCCTGTTCTAATGCAGATACCGGCGGCGGTGCGCTTTGTGAGTGTAGAGCCAATGCTTAGTGAATTGAATATGAATATTCCATTCAACAGTGAATATAATATAAATGCACTTACCGGTGATATATTTTGTGGTAATCAATCCGCATTATTAAAAGTAAATAGAGAGATGTTGAAATACGTTATAACACATAATCCTATCAATTGGATAATCTGCGGCGGTGAATCTGGTCACGGATCACGACCGATGAAACCGGATTGGGTACGGTCATTGAGAGATCAATGTATAGAAGCAAATATTCCGTTTTTCTTTAAACAGTGGGGAACATATGCCTGTGAGGATGGAATATACGGATCTGGAATGAAGGAATTAATCAAAGTTGGTAAAAAGAATTCTGGTCATTTATTGGACGGGAAAGAATGGCATCAATACCCGGTGGTGAAATAATGAACGTGACTGCAAGTCAGATCAAGGGTGCGTTGGCAAAGAAACACGGTGATAGTTATAAGGATTACTTTTTGACTGAAGTAAAGACCGGTCGATCCTGGGGAACAGGATTGCTAAAAATTGATGCTGTTGCAATTAAAAAAAGTTGGGCGCACCCCTGTGTCACCGGATATGAAATCAAAGTCAATCGCAATGACTTCTTGGCCGATGAAAAGTGGGCTGGCTATTTACCATATTGTCATCGGTTCAACTTTGTGTGTCCACCGGGAATAATTGATATATCTGAGATTGATCCGCAAGTTGGTTTGATATACTATAATCAGGAAAAATCATCATTCTATACAAAGAAGAAAAGTCTGTTTAGAAATGTTGATATACCGGCTGATTTATACCTATACATCATATTTTCGAGATTAGAAGACAGACCATATCCATTCTTCAATTCGAGCAGAGAATATTTCACAGAATGGTTGAATAATAAACTCAGTACCAGGAACCTGGCCTATAAAGTAAACAGCAAGATTATCTCCGAATTAAGTCGATTAGAGATTAATACAGAGCTGTTTGAACGATATAAAAAAGAAAATCAAATATATCAACAGCTATCAAGTCTTATCCATACTCATTCAAATAGATGGGTCGATTCAAGTAATGTAGTTGAACGACTTGAGGAATTAATTGTGAACCAGGGAGATGGTGGAAAATATAAGGTGATTGTTGAAAAGATAGAAAAACTTTTAGAAGGGATAAATGGCTAAGATAACATGTTCATGTGGCGCAACGTTTAAAACGAAGTTTCTCGTCCCGAATAAACAGGGTGATATTAAATGTCCAAATCCAAAGTGCAGAAAAATAGTACCACCGGAATTGTATAACAAAAAGAACGGGTCATAATGGAAAAGAAAATCATATTAACAGAAATGTATTTGATTGATTATTTTTACAAAAATTTTGATATCTATTCTGATAAACTCCCGGATTGGTTACTGGTCCTGGGTGCCTATAATGTTGCAATTAGCAGTAAATTTAGTAATCCGGAGGAAGCAAATATTAATGGAGCGGCAGGGTTAATGTTTGATCAGGCATTATCAACAGTATGGTTACGGAAAATACTTGAATCAACTGAAACCGGAGAACTGGATATAAACATGGAGTATTATGATCATGCACGGTTTACATATCTTGATATTGTAAGGAAACGATTCAAAATAATAAGTGAATCAAATCAATTGATAAAATTGGAATATAGCATTGAACCGTTTATGGTATTCACATTAGACGATATAAATATCAGGACATACAGGAATGATAAATCAGATATACAGAAGATTAAAACAGAAGAAAAGCGTCTGATTCAGGAAGCCAGTAAAACGGTAATTGATACTGATAAACTGAATTGAACCGACATGAAAGTATTATTAATAAATATTGACTCCGTATATCCGAATGGTGGGGAGACCACAAATCTTCCTGCCGCTTTCTAACGACAAAGATGAGGCACGCCGTAAAAAATAACAAATATAAAGGAGAACGAAATGACTATTAAAAACAATGAACCTGATGAGAAAACCACAGCTCCGTGCGTTGACGTGAAGCCAAGGGTTAGGCGCGAATTACATTACAAAATACTGGAAATACTATGTAATTACGAGGCAAAAACCGGAATAAAGCCAACGAAATTATATGTTGGCAAGTATGAAAATAAAGAAATATTAAGAATATTAAATCCAATAATAAATGAAATTGATGAAAGTGGATGTGAGAGAATGAGATCGATGTACTGCGGTGCATATATATATGTTGTTAATTCAGATAGCTATCTTGATTGCGCCTAACGACCAGGCTCACCGACAGCCAGAAAGGAATGAGACGATGAAAATTACAGACAAGCAAGTTGAGGAACTTGGAGATTTATTTTATTCAATATCTGATAAAAAAGGACACCACGCACTGACTCCAGAACTATGTGATGATTTAATAGGTGAAGTTGAAAAAATACTATCGAACAGCTCTGGCTGTTCGGTGCAGCCAATGGTTATGCACGATAGATTAATAAATTTATTGTGTGGATACGAATCTAAAACAGGAAAAAAACCAACTTCAATTTATCTCGGAAGGTCAGAGTATAAAAAACTATCACAAGAATATGATGAAATTTGTCTTGTGCCGTATGAAGAAGCGAATTATAAATCACGTACTATGTTTCGTGGGATAAATGTATATGTGGTAGACCATGAAACACATTTGAATTGTGCATAACGATGGCGTATCAGATACGAGGTGAAACATGAATGAAACTATGATAAAACCCGCAGAATCCAGGCAAAGGGGTGGAACGCATGGTCTTGCGATCTGCTGGACACTGAGATTCCAGGGAATCACTATAAAGGCGATGTAAGATAATGCTTGTACAAGTTAATCCTTTATCTTATATTAAGCCGTGTACGTGTGTTTAATATAGGGGACATTTACCATGAAAGAAAAATTTAAAATTATTCCAGAATTTCCAGCATATCGTATTTCTAATTTTGGAAAATTACAAAGTCGATGGCAAAGACATGCTTCGTATAAAGGGTTTATTGCGAAAGATGTATGGAAGGATTTACCATTTTATTCTGACAAAAGGGGCTATCTTCAAGTTCATTTATGTAATGGTTGTGGGAAAGTAAAAACAGTTAGAATACACAATCTTGTTGCACAATTCTTTATTGGGAAAAGACCAAGTGGAAATGTTATAAGACACCTAGATAGTAATCCTGCAAACAACCATATATCTAATTTATCTTATGGAACATATACAGAAAACGAAAATGATAAGATTGAAAATGGAACCTGGAATACTCGAAATGGGGGCGCTAAATTAACTCCATCCAAAGTACAAGAAATAAGAAAAAAACTTACAACCATCTCTCAAAAAATGCTTGCAAAGGAATATGGAGTATCAAGACCAACAATAACAAGAATTGCTAATAACAAAACATGGAGAATATAATGAGAGTTATTGTGGGGTGTGAATTTAGTCAAATAGTAACAAAGGCATTTCGTAAGAGAGGACACGAAGCCTATTCATGTGACCTGTTACCGACAGAAGGTAACTCCGAATGGCACTTTCAAGAGGATATATTTGAATTATTAAAGCGAGAACAATTTGATTTAGGGATATTCCATCCACCTTGTACACACTTGGCCGTGTCCGGTGCAAGGTGGTTCAAGGATAAACAAGAGGAACAGGCAGAGGCACTTGAATTTGTCAGACTTTTGATGAACTCTCCAATTCCAAAAATAGCAATCGAAAACCCGATAAGTATAATATCATCCAGAATCAGAAAACCTGACCAGATAATCCAGCCTTGGCAATTCGGACACGGCGAAACAAAGGCAACCTGTTTGTGGCTTAAAAATCTTCCTTTATTGAAACCAACTAATGTGGTGGATGGGCGTGAAAACCGAATACACAAAATGCCACCAAGCGAAGACAGGTGGAAAGAGAGAAGCAGAACCTATCCAGGTATAGCAGAAGCAATGGCTATTCAGTGGACAGCAGCAGCGAACGATGGCGTATCAGATACGAGGTGAAACATGAATGAGACTATGACAAAACCAGAAGAATCCAAGCAAGGTGAACAGCTCACCTCGTTATCTGCAAACGCGGGTTAGATGCCTCATTAAACAATGTTTAACCCTATTATAGAAAGGACAGAAAAATGAGTAAAGGTAAACTGATCGGATTGATTGTCGGAGGATTTATCCTTCTTTTGGTGACAATTTTCGTTCTCAATTTCTACGGATTGGAGATGTTCAAGTTCTTCCGTCCGAAGTATGAGAACGCCAAACGCGAAGTGTTTGAGGAAACCAAATCCTATGTGCATGGGAAAGTACAAGATTTGGGAAAGTATTATTACGAATATAATACTGCTGAAACGCTTGCTGACAAGGAGGCTATTGCCTCTTTGGTACGGATGCAGTTTGCGGAGTTTGACGCTGGTCAAATCCGAGAAATAAAACTGCAACAATTTCTAACTAAAATAAGAGGTTATTAAGATGAAAAAACTAATCGTAATTCTTTTCGCATGTCTTTTTCTTTTCGCTTGTTTTGAAACAACACCGACCGCAGAAACACGTCAAACCGCGCAAACAAATCAAATCCTTGATGAAATCAATCGTCAGGTCGGTTTGCCAAATCTTGTCAATTATCAACAAAAGAAACTAATGAAAATGGTTTTTGAACTATGTGATAAAGAGGATTTGGTATGCTATGCCTATATAAAATCTGACTATCAAGGCAAACTCATGTTTATCGGTAAATGTATTGGGTTTGGCGTTCCCTTTTCGGCACAATATACTAATCCAATGAAAATTGTCGAAGCAGATAAAATGATTGGGCGAGACTGGTCTGGTGTTTTCCCAGAAGTAATTCCGCAAGCCGATCCGAATGGTCTATATATGCCAACATCATCTTCTGCAACTTGGTTGATGATGATTGATCCTGAAACAAACGAACCGCGCCCGGTATATCTTGAACCGGAAATTGTCGTAAGTCCATTTAAACTACACTAAACCACAGTGAACGGATGCCTCACTTGACAGTAAAATCTTGTGAGGCATCTAATGGCGGGCGCATGAGCAATCATCGCAGATGATTCATGCTCCATGCGCTGGTTATACGTCGTCGCAAGCGATAATTGACAGATGATTTTAACACGAAAAACAAGTGCCGATGGAGTTTTGGCGCTTAAAAGAAAAGAGGAAAAAATGAGTGACTCAGATTCCATTCAACAAATTTATAACGAGATAGGAGATTTAAATCAACTTATAGAATCTTTAGAAATTAGGGTTAGACAACTTGAAGAAATTATAAAACATCTTAAACCAATATAGGCCAAAACGACGCTCAGGCGCCCGCCATTATACGCTCGGGAGCGCAGCGACGAGCGTATAACGACAAAGATGAGGCACGACGATGAATGAAACTATAACCAGTGAAAGGGCGGAAACGATGGAAAAGGAACAGCTTTCGTCGTTGGCTCAATCTAATGGTTCTATTTCATCCCGCCCTTTCAGAATGTTAGATTTATTTTCAGGGATAGGCGGATTTGCTTTGGCTGCTAAATGGTGCTGGGGAGATAGTCTGGAAATAGTATCATTCGTAGAAAAAGACCCATACTGCCAGAAAGTATTACAGAAAAACTTTAGAGGAGTGTCAATACATGACGACATCACAACCTATGACGGAAAGACCTGCGGAACAGTTGACCTTATTACAGGGGGATTCCCTTGCCAGCCTTTTAGCGTTGCCGGGAAGCAAAAAAGCAAAGAAGATGACCGCTATCTCTGGCCGGAGATGCTTAGAGTTATATCGGAAACCCGGCCCGCTTGGGTTATTGGCGAAAATGTTGCTGGAATCGTCAAATTGGCACTCGACGACGTGCTTGCTGACCTGGACTCTATCGGATACTCCTGCCAATCGTTTATTATACCGGCTGCGGGTGTCGGTGCAGGACATCGGAGGAACAGAGTCTGGATTGTTGCCAACTCCCGTGAAAAGCGATGCGGACACGGGGGGAATAATTGGAAAAAACGACAAGTTCAAAGTGAACAAAACGGGGACTTTGCGGAAAATAAACGGGAAGGGTACGGACGGTTCGATAGGACTGGCGAGATATGTAAAACTAATGCCAACACCGCAAAGCCGGGATTATCGGAGCGGCCAAGCAAAAAGAGTAAATCGGGAGGGCTATCAAAACAACTTGAACGACATAGTGAAAATGTGGCCGACACCCAGAGCTGGAACCCCTGGGTCAAGGCCAAACGGGAAGGGTGGAAAGATATTGGCGGAGGAAGTGAAAAAATCGACACATCAAACTGGCCAATTGAACCCGACGTGGGTGGAACTATTAATGGGTTTTCCTCCTGGTTGGACAGAAATATAGACTTGACATTTATATCCCATGAGTGTATATTTACTAATGTGATATACGGAGGAGATATGAACGATGGCAAAGAGAAAAAAGACACCCGTGAAATATTGTCAGCATTGTGGAATTTTAATAACGAGAAAAAGATTCAACGGACGCCTAGAAGATTACAACACGTTTCTAAAAAGGAAATATTGCTCACTTACTTGTGCAAACTCAAAGAAGATAAATCTTACCAAGCATGGTTACAGTTGGCGAGCGAGGAAACACCTGAAAAAGACGTGCGAGGCTTGTCGGAAAACAACGAGCCTACAGGCGCACCATATAGACCAAGACATAACAAACAACGAACAAAAAAATATACAGACATTGTGCAAACACTGTCACGACTTTTGGCACAGCACAGCCAGGAGATGTGGAAGAGATATTGCTGGGGAAATGCCAATCCTGTTTTAATTAATTGGGATGATGATTGGGAAAATGGAGTTCCACGAGTGGCTCATGGGATACCCAAGCGGGTGGACAGACTTAAATGTTTAGGAAATGCGATAGTTCCGCAGGTCGTTTTACCGATAATGCAAGCCATCAAGAATCTTGGGCGGGATGACGAATAGAACGATAAAGATGAGCCATGCAAAAACAATCAAAAATATTAACCATGCCAGTGCTCTAAGCATTGGCTCAATCTGCTGGTTCTGTACCCGAAGGGCTGGTCAGAGCAGAAAGAGAGAAAAAGATGAAAGTAACGTGTAATGAAAAAGAGAATGATATTGTTTTTGTACCCGAAAACGATGACGATATTTTTAATTTAGGGAAAATGTTGGGTGAACGTAAAATTGCCTGTCTTGTAAAATTTACCGCCGATACTGATAATAAAAAACCGCAACTCAATGCGGTACAAATAAGTACTCAAAAAATATGGGAATTGTTGCAAAATCCGCTCTGATACAGAACGATGGCGTATCAGATACCCGATAATTTACTAATGTCACATTGGAGGCGAAAGTGCCAATAGTAACCAAAAACCAGCAAGAGTCGGACAGCTCTAAGGGTTATCTGCAAACGCTGGTTCGTAGTCGCCTCTCTTTGAATGCTATCCACAACGGCGATTCCTTCACTCTCTGCGAACAGATAGAAGCCAAATCCGTCGATATGATTTTAGAGGATATGCCATATAACACAACTGCGTGCGAATGGGATGTGAAGATAGACCTGAATCTATACTGGGAAACAAGACTTCGGATATTAAAGCCGACTGGCGTGGTAGTGCTGACCGGAAGCCAGCCGTTCACAAGTTTTCTGGTAATGAGCAATCTAAAGATGTTCAAATATGAGTGGATATGGGGAAAGAATACGGCGGGAGATAAAATGAATGCTAAAAATAAAGCAGTAAAGATGCACGAAAATATCCTAATATTCTCAAAGGGAACAACGGCGAATTGTTCAAACAGGAGGATGTTATACAACCCACAAGGACTTCGTCCATCAAGTAGAAAGCGGTCTGGTATAGATTATGGTAATTATGGTAAGTCATTCGCAATAGTGCGAAAAAGTCACGCTGCGTATATTCAAGAATTTGAAGGGTATCCAACAACCCTTTTATATTACACTCAAGATAAAATTAGACTTCACCCAACCCAAAAGCCAGTCGGTTTATTTGAATATCTCATTCGCACTTATACAAACGAGGGTGATTTGGTATTCGACGGTTTTGGCGGTTCTGGGACAACGGCAATAGCGGCGCATAGGTCAAAGCGGAATTTTATAGTAATCGAAAAAAACTTGGAATATTACGAAAAATCTAAACAACGCCTTGAAATTGAACAGGCTCAGCAGGTTCTCTTTTGATGCGAACTACGAACGACTATGTCTGAGATACGGCGAATTAATTTGAAGTGACAAAATGGAACAGCAAGCACCATATATAACCAAAAAACCTAAAAACGGAGAACAGCTCAAGCCGTTATCTCAAGACAATGGTTCGCTGGCATCTTCTTTCCATGATAAAATACTACATGGTGATTCTCTTGAAACATTAGCAAGAATACCGGACGGTGTATTCAATATGTGTGTCACAAGTCCGCCGTATTGGGGACTTCGCAA